>Ga0180431_10000138_pt1 | contig 94111 bp, 132 predicted proteins | sample SS_ome_11_FD_132459 | JGI IMG/M metagenome (GOLD analysis project Ga0180431, IMG submission 132459) | Hypersaline lake sediment archaeal communities from the Salton Sea, California, USA - SS_1_MS_1 metaG | ecosystem: Environmental > Aquatic > Non-marine Saline and Alkaline > Hypersaline >...
TCTGGCGTTATTAATGTACTGATGGGTAAAAAGTACAGAAAGTTCTACGAGAAGGGAATGGTGTAATGGAATTTCCAGATTTCGCAAGAGAAAGAGCTGAAATGGCAGTGTTCAGACTGGCTTCAAACAATGAAACAGTCGATGCTTTGGGGATGGACAAGGAAGACTATCGCTCGGTTATGGTGGTGAAGGCACTCGAGAACAAAGAGCAGCTCGAGCACATCTCAGATGACAAGGGCAGAAAGAAGTGGTTAGACTACATCCTACGTAACCAGGCCAGTGATATTTTTCGAAAGCAAAAGAGACATCGGATGGCCATGAGTAGATACACTAGTAAGCAGGCCACAATCCCATCCAGTGTCTCAGAAGACCCTGAGAGCCAGTGTATACAACGTGACCTGCTACAAAGGCTCAGAACAGCTCTAAAGGCTTCTGAGTGGTCTCTACTGGTCTCGTACATCGAGCATGGCACTGCTTCAGAAGCCTGGATGGAGTCCAATGAGAGCATGGCTAAAGGCACTTTCACACGTAAATTACGTGAGACTATGAACACTTCCAGGGAAATTCTTCGAAAAATCTCAAATTAATCTGTCTCTAAAATCGTACTTCATCGTTATACACAATGAAAAAGGAGCATTCTATGGCATCCACATGCTTTGGGAAGTATTGGGAAGGCGTTAAGGGAAGTCCATGCAAAGACGGTGAAGGTTGTAATGACTTCAATGAGTGTTTGGCCAGATTCGCCACTGTTGAACTGGTGAAACACCAGAATGAATTAGGACCAAAGGCTACTCCAGAAGAGCTCGCAGCTTTTGCTGGTGTCAGTCCAGAATCCATTCTACTGGCTATGAACTTCCAGAAAAATGCTGGAATACTCACAAAACCTTCAAATGAAGAATCATCTGAATCAGGTGAATCTCCTTCACCACCAGAAGAGCGATCTTCAGAAGAAGAAATTGAGAAGTCAGAACCAGAAGAAGAAGAGCCAGTGGAGCTCGAGTCAGAACCAGAAGAAGAGAAACCACCAGAAGAGCCACAAAAACCAAGGCGATGGGATCCGAAATATAATGAATCGAGATGGAAAAGAGAAAGAGAAAAATCTCCCAAAATTGCCAAACTGCTTCCAGGTATGAAATTACCATTTCGATACAAAAACAGAATCACCAAACTGGTAGTAGAAGGTACTGTGATTGTCCATTATGGCTACTACACATATAACGAAGAGAAGTACCCTACTCTTCAGTCTGTGGCCAATGTCATAACTGGCACCAAACCATACCCAAAACAAAAGAAGAAAGATGGCTCCAGGCCAGAAGGCACCAGGCAGATGTCCACCTATAGTGCTGCTCGATTGTTTCGACTGGACAAGCTCTTTGGTATTAAACCAAAGTCCAAAAAGGGAAAGAAATAATGCCACTGTACAACTACAAATGCTCGGATGAAGATTGTGCTCATGAGCAAGAAGAATTGATGTCAGTAGAGGAGAATGAAAAAGCAAAAAATATGGATCTTGTACTGTGCGAAGAATGTGGAGCTGTTTGCTTAATCATTCCAACTGCTCCAAACATCGGAAAGCCTGGCTACCAGATGAAAGCTGTTTTAGGCAGTGGAGAGCACATCCCTGGTCACTTCGGAAAAGCAGCAAAAAAGAAATGAGCATGGAAATACTTGCCACCTTAACCGATGTCATTGGATGGATACTTGTAATAGTAATGCTCCTATATTGTGTTGTGAGTTTCCTATCAGAAAGGAAAGGGAAGTAATGGGAAAGAAAACAGGTTCAGGTAAAAGAAAAATCACCTACTACAAACTGCAATCTATCAATAAGCCATCTCCAGAAGACATCGGAGTGGATGAAGTTCTATTCGAAGGAGCAGAATTCGAAATCCAAGGGGAGCTCGAGAATCACATCATCATCAGTGTACCACCTACTATGTCTGAAAGGTCAGTTAGGGATCTGCTCGAAGGGTTAAAAACCACTGTGAATAGGTCAGTGATAATTGTAACTCACAATGTGCAATTCCTTCGAGCTGAAAAGATAAGTTTCAAAGAAGCAAAATCAATTACCAAGCAGGTAGTGGAAAGTGCAGAAGATGAAACAGACAAAGAAGATGGACCCGATGAGATGGGAAGAGAGCCAGCAAAAATCTATCGTTTGGGGGATAGTACCAGGGATAGAAAAGACGACACTGGCAGTGCTGGAGAAGGTGCACCAGGACATTCAACCGAAAGTAAGGTCGATAGCGACGATATTAACTGACAGAATGGATGGCAGTCTCGAAGATGATGAAAGACGTTATCAAGAGATTCTGGACATCTTAGATAAGTACGATTTGATGTACCAGCCACATGCTATTGGTCTGCAGGCTCATCGGTGTGTCACTGGACAAAGCCATAACGCCAACAAAGCAGCAATAGTCTATGGTGGCATTTTGTTTTGGGCTCGCAATCAAGGCATCTTCGTAAAAACCTTCAAACAAGGAGAATTTTCCAAAAGATTTTTTTGTGATTCTGAAGAAGCTATTCGTGAAAAGTTAGGGTTACTGATAGAAGGAGTACAGAACAAATTACGAAGAAGTCAGTATCCTAGATTGGAGCTAAAAGCTTCCTGCCAGGCACATTTGATTCTCGATGAACTGATGAAAATACGTGAAAACTCTAAATTTTAGCGAGATGTTGTCAGTAGAAATTCTTTTTGGGAAGTTATTTAGAAAGGAGGTACGCTTATGCTACGAGTGATTTTGAGTTTCTTTTTAGCCTGGACTGTTCTGGTAGGAAGTCCAATTGGTGCTCACACTATCGAGTCTGATAGGAAGGTCATCGAGAGTTACGTCGATTATTTTCATCGAAATATGAGACCTCGATATGCAGAAAGGGCAAAGAGGTTAATACCAAATTTGTTGGAACACTCTTCTGATTACCAGGTAGATCCATTGCTCATGGGTTGTATTTTTTCGTTTGAATCTAGTTGGCGAAATTTTAAAGGTAGAGCAGGTGAGATGGGACCAGGCCATGTTATGCCAGAAGGCAAAGGTCTCACTTGGAGAATGATAGGAGATGAGAAAATCGATCTGACTACTTTGGAAGGTCAGATACAAGGTGCATGTGCTCACATGCGCGTATCCATGGATACCTGCAGAACGATGGAAGGAGTCTTTAGCCATTACGCTGGAGCTGGTTGCAAGAGCTCCAAGCAGGAAGTCAGAAAAAAGATGAAAAGAAGAGCCAGATACTATCGAAAGATGGTGAAACTATTTCGAGGTGAAGATGATATTTCTACTGAATAGGGAAAGGATACTCAAAGAAGTACTGGAGCTCGCCACATTGAAGATTTCCGAGGTACTAGGTGTCGAACCAGAAAAGATAAACGTGAGAGTGCACGTAGAAGACGGTGTGCTCAAACCACAGTTCAAGGTAGGAGATGACTACGATAAGATGTCTCCACCAGAAGTTGGAGCTGTTATCACTGGTGTTTGGGATAGTGTAAGACCAGAGTTAATAAACAGGCTCAAGGGTATGAACACTACAAGAGATGCCACCTAGAACACCAAAGAAGAAACCACCAGTTAAGAAGCCAGCTAAGAAACCAATCAAAGTTTCTGGTGAAGATGTAGTTCCACATTCCATAGAAAGCTATGCCTGGCTACGAAAAGTAGCAGAACTAATCTACGTGACATCGCAAGAAGCAATCACAATAAAGAATCTCGCAAAACTGCCAGAATTCGAGGGAAGGGTACATTTCAACACTATCGGTGAATGGTGTAGGGAAGACAGATGGGTAGAGAAAAGAGAACTGTACTACAATGAGCTCCAAGAGAGAATCAAAGAGCAAATACTAACTTCCCAAGTGAAATCCAGGGTCAATCAATTACAACACATGGATGGCATCTTCAGTGACATACTTCACAAATTAGCAAAAGGAGAAGCAGAACCAGGTACGTATGAAGGTATGGTCGGAGCAGCTGTAAAAGTCAGTAAGGAAATGGATGAATTACGAGATAAGATTTCTAGAGAGATTATTCCACAACGAATCAATCAGATGCTAGGCAGCAAAGAAGAGACTCCTATAGAACCAGAAGTATCCCTGGAAGAAGCTCGAGCAGGTGCAATGGCCATCATCGAGAAGAGAAGACAAGCGGCAAAGAAGCAGGCAGAAGAAGAAAAGAAGAAGAAAAAGAAGAAGAAAAAAGCACCAAATGGCTAAACGATGGACAGAGAGTGAAGAGCAAGCTCTTCTCCAAGGTATTGGAGTATATGGAATTGCCTGGTTCAGAAAGAACAGTGGCAATTCATACGACTGGCCAAACGCTCTCCAGGGTAGAACAGCTGATGCTTGTTATAGCAAGGCTAGGCGTATGTTTGGTGGAGGTGGTCTTACCAGGGGATCTTACTCAATCGAGAAGATAATCAGAATCACTGGATACAGTAAAACACAGATCCGTAGAGCCATGAGAGCTTTGATGCAGAAGTGGAAACGTCTTTCTCCTACTGGCTCCTATCTGATTTATGAAGAGCAGTTTCAAGACCTCGTAGAGTGGCTTTCTGATGATTATTGGGCTCCACTACATCGATTGTACAATTGCTTGTGGTGTCACAGTAAGAAAATCCGACACGAAGGCAAAGGTCTTTGTCTGAAATGCTATAGACGGTATGTTAAGCAGCTACATAGGAATGAACTGCCATCAGATAACCAATCACTGATGGAGCTCGTAAAGGAATACTGCTCGGATTTGAGAGACTTCGAGAAGATAGAAAAGCAGCTGAATAGAAAGAGAGCATTGCCGGAACATGTAATGCGAGTGCTGATAGAGCGAATGAAGAATGATGTATAACTTTCACAGTCAGAAGCCAAATGATTTGGTGCAAATCGCTGATAGACTGGCTCATTACGCTCTAAGGATATTCAGTGAATACAACACGGACAAAGTGAAGGCTCATAAGAAAGCCATCATGGTTGTTCACATGGCAGGCCAGATGCTGCTCTCCATGTATCCAGGTAAAGAGCCACTGAATCGAATCATTCACGAAGCAGCTCAACTGCTCGAGCTCTTCACTGGTCCAAAAGGTGATGCATGATGAACCAAAAAGAAGCCTACAAGAAATATCTCGACAATCTTGGATCTGCTTTGAAGAATGCACCAGGTACGAAACCTAGAGTGCAACTGGAATTCGATGAATTCAGAAGACACCATTTACCGATGGGTATCGAAGCTGTTTTTTATGTTCGAGGTATTCTTCCAAAGTGTAAGCTTTGGGAAAGAATAGGAAAGTGGTTTTTAAAAAAAGCTGGATATGAACTTATCTGGCCAAAAGAATAGGAGTAGCCATGTCCTACAGATACGAGCATGTAAAAGTAACTAGAATTGTCGATGGAGATACCATTGATGTTGAGATTGATTTTGGCATGGGTATCCACAAGAAGGAGCGTGTACGAATAGCCTTCATCGATGCACCAGAAGTTCGTGGTGAAGAGAAAGTGAAAGGTTATCAGGCCAAAGCTTTTGTTGAGAATTGCATACCAGTTGGTTCTAATATTCAGCTCGAGACTTTCAAGGAAAAAGGAAAGTTTGGTCGATACATCGGATGTGTCTACTTCATAGGTGAAGATGGACTTAGGAAATCACTCGGTACTCATATGGTCGAAGCTGGCCATGCAATAGAGAAAGAGTACTAAGTACTCAGAATAGGAGAGCGACCATGCCAAACTATATGGCAGTAGATTTCAGGAAACATGTACGGATTCACAAGGTGCCAAATTTTGGACCATTTAAGAATGAATTTCATGTTTGGGTAATTGGTGACAAAGGAAAAGCTTGTGCCGAACCACTGGTGATGAAGCCAATGAATGAAGGTGAAAGGCTTCCAGAACCAACATTCAAAATCGAAGGTGATGAAGTCCAGTGGCTCATGGATGAACTGTGGAATGCTGGAGTCAGACCTTCTCAAGAGGGAACAGCTGGCCAGTTGGATGCTACCAAGTACCATCTCGAAGACATGCGAAAAATAGCGAATGAGATGATAGAAATTGTTGTCGATAAATTGGAGCAGTAGACATGCCATTCTTAGACACACGTGCGTTTATGAAACCAGGTGGATGTCCACCACTAAAAGAGGAGAGCGAAATGAAGAAAAGCAATATTTTGGTGATCTACTCATCGAAGAATGTGAAGGGAAAAAAGGATGCCACTGGAGCATTTATTCCAGAAGCAAAAGCCTTCGCAAAACTGCATGGAGTACCAGAAAGCAACATGCTCGGAATACCATGTCCTGGCATGCCAGCAAAGAAACGGTACAAGCAGCTCACTGACTTTCTGAAGACCAAAAAGAACATCGCATGGATAGCTATGTTTGGTCATGGCTACTCATCTGGAATGCAGTTTGGATTGAAGAAGGGCAATCTTCCACAATTCGTAAGTGTGCTCAAGAAGTCCTGTACGAAAAAGGTGAAGTTGAGTTTGTACGCATGCTCCACTGCCAGTACGAGCAAGCATACACGTCAAAGGAATGCTCCAGGCACTGATAACGGCTATGCAGACCAGTTGAGAGATCACATGTTGGCTCATGGATTCAAAGGTGGATGGATTGATGCTCATCTAACTCCAGGCCATACAACACATAATCCGTTTATCATGAGATTCTACGTAGAGCCACCATTCGAAGGTGGATGGGATGTGAAAGGTGGAGAGTGGTTAGTCTCTCCAAAATCAAAACTGTGGAAGCCATGGAAGAAAGCTGTACAAAACCGAAAGAGTATGTTCAGATTTCAGTTCAGTTTGATGACAGAACCTGAAGTCTACGACTATCTGAAGTAATGTGCTATTTCTTTCCTGGTCCCCTGGTAGTATTGGGCTCTTCCCCTTCCCTGCCCAATCCTCAGATGATTACCTGCTACCAGGGGACTTTCCCCTTTGGAGGTCAAAAATGATAATTCTGTATGCACTGGGTTTTCTGAACACGTTTGTACTCACGTTACTCTCATGGATTTTCTTCTTCGTGCCACATTACCTGAAAGGTACTTTTGAGCGTGTTTACATCACCAAGGAGCTCGCCATCATTTGGGATGTGGCCAATGACTCCAAGTTCTACAAAGAGTCGATGGATGGATGGTACGGATTCGTTCTAGGAGCCAACGTCTGTGTAGTAGATGTACCGAGCAAAGAGAATGACTGGTGGAAGAAGCACTTCAAACACGAAGTGAAGGGCCACGTGATTCAGTACTTCATCTTCAGTTTGCTGTTTTTCGTGTTCTATATTCTCTTTACGCTATTCATTTTGGCTTTTTTGAAAAACAAACATTCGTACCATGATAATCCATTCGAGATTTGGGCCAGGAAAGTAGCTGGCCAGCAATTGCACATACCTCGAGAAGAATGGATGGATGGACCAAACGATAGATTCCCTTGGAATTGAAAATTGACTCAAAAAAACGAATCCGATAGTATTACAGAAAGGTCGGAAAAATATGGACAGATTGGACGTACAATCCAAGGATGCTGCTAGAGCACAAATCGAGAATGAAGACCAGGCTCGGAATTGGGTAACTAGTCTGGTTCAAGACATGCTCAAGGCCAGGTTAAAATGTGACATTCCCATTCCAGATAGAAGTGAGATGTCGGTGAAGAAACATCAAAGAAGAATGTGGTCTTTTCTTACCAAGCAAGGCAAAGTAGTTGGTGCTCTCCAGACCCTTTTGAAGTGTGGAGTTATCAGCGAAGCCTTCTACCAGGAAATGCACCAAAGAGCACTCAATACTTTGGTGCCTACCAACGTGGGTAAAGCGTAGTCATGGAAGGCTCTTGCTCCAAGGCGAGACAAGAGCCACCAGACATGTGCTATTTCGATGAAGAGAGAGCCATAATAATCCACCGATTCGACATGGGTGAATGTCGCTGTAAATGTGGCAAAAAAATCATTAGAAAGCCAGTAAAACGTGTCAGAATGAAGTTTGGGAAGCAGATTTCTGATAGTGATTTCAGTTAGATAGCATTTTTTCTGGAAAAAGGTATTCTATTACCTTGCATATACGCCAAAATGGTGTATATTAATACTTATGAACACGTTTTTCCAGACACTAGCTATCATCGTTTTGGCGGTCACTATTGGTGCTTCTGGCACTGGTGCTCAAATCCGCAATCGTAACGATGAGCTGGCTACTGTGGAAGACCTCAACCAAGGAGCATAGGATGAAGAAGTTCAAAATCACCTACAGAGATTTCGACCCTACTTGCCCTAACTTCACTCAAATAGTCGAAGCCTATGACCGTGAGCATGCCATCGAGGTTTTCTTCGATTCCGATCCCGATGATGACTGGAAAATCATCAGTGTTCGATTGGTGAAGTAATTATGAGCAAACAAACAACCAAGGAGAGTGACATGGCGACAATGCAAGAAATGACAAAAGAGACAATCAAAAACATTTTGAAGGATGATGGACGTAACATGCACTTCGAGAATATCTCGAAGCTCGATGCTGTTCTGAGAGACATAGCTAAGAACATTGACCTTCGCATGTACTTCGTGAAGGTCATGGAAGAAGCCTTGGAAGTGGAGAAGGTCAACTTGAGAACCAGGCAAGGCAAGCAGGTCTACAGATACCAATACGGTGTTGGAGACCAGTACATGCAAGGCACCTACAACGAAATCAAAGGTCGATTGGAGCCTTTCTACCTGGCTTATGTAGAAAAGGCTGCAGGCATGATGGTCCCTAAGTCAGAGATAATGAGCAGGGGTTACTGGTTCAGGGAGATGGTTAATTCTGCATTGATTTTAGAGGTCAACACTATCGGCTAGTACCAAGGGGTTTTGTCCCCTTGTCTGCTTGGGAATCTTCCCTGGTGGACAAGGCGATAAAACGAAGGAGAGCGAAATGAAAAACAAAGAATCACGAATCGAGAAAGAAAGAATGGCAGGCATTAGGCCATCCCAAGTTTCGATAGTTGTTCAGAGTAATGGAAACTGGACTTTGAGACTTTCTGTTAAGGATAACTCAGAACAGAATTTCATTCCTGCTCACGGGCAGGCGAGTACTCCAGAAGAAGCTTTCAAAGCTGCATACAAAGCTGCTCAAGACCTAGCAGATTGGGATGTACCAGGTTGTGTTCCTTGGTACTGTCCAGCATGTAATAAAAAATCCTATATCGCTGAGAGCAGCTACAGAATTAGTGGATTACCAACTGGTTGCTGTTCTGACTGTGACCCGTATTCTGGAGCAACTAAATTCTAGCACCAGGGGCTTTTGCCCCTAGCAGTTTCCAGGTCACTGACTTGGATGCCGCTAGAGGTAAAAACAAAGGAGAGCGCATGAAAATCAAAGGACTGGCAGAAGTCAAAAAAGCAGTCGAGAAGCTCGAAGATGAAGTCCAAGAGAAGATAGATTCTATCGAGTGGGAAGGAGAGACTCCTTCTGAACAGGCTAAGGACCAGCAAAGGGATGAATACTACAACGAAGGTATGAATCTTCTTTTCGAAATCAAAGAGAAACTCGACGAAATCAAAGAGCTCCAATTGGAAGACTTCTAATGACTAGATTTCAACAAAAGCTGGCCAGGTATCGCAAGAGACAACTGGCCAAGAAGGAGAAGGAAATGACAATTTATGAGCTACACAAAAAACTGAACAAAGAGCATGCCAGGGTACTTGCAGAAGCCGAAAGAGACAAAGGTGAATATCTTGTGAATCTTTGGGGATCCAAGCCAGGCACTAATGATGATTGGTGGAATAGCAAAGACTTCGAGACCAAAGAAGAAGCACTGGCCTGCTTCGAGAAGCCAGAAGACTATTTCAAAAAACTAGAGCCATCGGATGTCTTTATTGAAATTGATGGACCAGACATTCACCAGGAAAGACGAATTGCACCAGATTACAAAGAGAAAGACGACTGTTCAGATTGGCAAAGAGAAATGGCAATGCAGAATGGGATGGCTTTCGGTGTCCAGGGATACAACGATACATATGGATACTAAAGCGTAGGGGTTTTACCCCTATCAGTGTTTGAGTCGATGACTCAGATACTGATGGTGGCAAAAACAAAAAAGGAGAGCAATATGATTTTGGTAAAAACCAATCACAACAGAAGCAAGGTGAAGATGGCAGTCGAGTGCACTACCGATGAGAAGGAGTGGTTTGTTCGGATAGACTATCCAGACACAAACATCCACAGGCCATCTGCAATCCGATTGGAATTCAATTGCAGGCAGATGGCAGAACACTACTTCGATAATCTGCAGGCCAATCTCGAAGCTGGTGAATTTCTAGGCATCGAGTTAGTTTGGTAGAAGGAGAGTAGTATGAATCATCCAAAATTAACAGAAACAGAAATTCAATACATAAAGCAAGGCAAGCGTGTAAAGGCCATTATTGCCTACTGCCAAAGGACAGGTGTTTCTTTAACAGAGGCAAAAGAAGTCATTAATTCATGGGATGAATTTGATGATGCTTTCGAGCGTACATTGGCAAAATAATGACTACACTCCAGAAAACCACTGAGTATCGAAAAGACAAACATCTGGAATCCACCAGGGAAAATCTCCAGGCATTTTTTAAAGAGTACGATCTGATTAAGAAGGATAAGAAAGTAGACGGTAGTTTTCTTCTCTACGTCCAGAAGAAGCGTAAATGTAAGAACTGTGTCTGGTGGATAGAGCTCGAGGCACATCCAATTTCAAGATTACTTAGTGGTGCAGATAGTGTCCGTATCGGTGCTTGTGGTGAAGAAGACAACTTCAAAAGCATGATTAAGAGAGCTCTCAAGAAGTACAATTGCAGGCCAGACGATCCAAATATTTGGGCAGAAAAGTTTGTTAGCGGTGAAGACAGTTGTTTCTATTTTCGGAGATGGAGAAGGACAATTGGTGGACAACCAATTGATGAAAGAAAGTCGATTTTTTTACAGAAGACCTTCAAGAAGTTAAAACCAACAAAGAGGCAATGGCCACAAGCTAGTGCCTAGAAAGGGAAATCAAATATGGGATGGGGAATGCTATCAGAACCAGGCACTCAGTATGGACCATGCAAGGAGTCATGTGAACATACTGATTGTGCAGCTACTCGAAAGGATGCTGCTACAAAGTGCACAATCTGTGGAGAGACTATCGGATACGGTACGAAGTTCTACTACACAGATGAAGGAGCAGAACACGCTCTTTGTACCTGGAAGAAGGAAGAAGAAAGAAAGAAGGCATTGAAAGCAGGTGGTCAATGAGCGGTAAGACACTACTCGAGCACTTGAGCACCAATGGACGGTCAGTGGCTTCCGATTCGATGTTAGGCAGGGAACGTCGCATCGTACAGAAATGCAGCTGTGGCATCGAATACACGCTCTCTCAGTTTCGTAAACTTCGATACGTAGGGACCAATGCACCAGGTGAAGAAGATGGGATAGAGCCCTATTACCTTGAGACCAGAATGTGTGTTTGTGGCAGTTCACGGGGTATCTGGTTAGACTCTGAGAGAAATTATTTCCAAGAAGAGTGTCTCTAAAATCCAACTTATTCGTTATATAGGTAAGGAGCAAATTAATTGCCAAAGAGAAAAAAGAACAAAAAGATTTGGTATCCAGACCATCTCTTCTTCGAGATGGAGCTCTACTCCACCGACAAAGAGATGAAAGATTACGTGAATAAATACAACATTCACAACGGTGAAGATTTCGAACCAGATGATGTTTTGAGAGCTTTCAAGAAGTGGAAGAAAGCTCGAGATATTGCTGGTGACAAAAGAGCCAATGGAGGTAAGTAATGGCATCGAAAAAACTCGACTTAGATGCAGTATTCGTAGTTGGCGTGGAATGGAAACCATGGTTCGATTTCATTAGAGCGACACCGAACCACGAAAGAAACAGGCTCTACAGCGAAGTAGCAAAGCCATATCGTTTGCTGGTTTGGTTTGTCTTCCAAGTGGTCTACTTTGCCGATGGAGGCTACACCAAAGAAGCCAGTCAGCTCATCAGGTACTACAACATGGAGTACAAAAGGGTCATTGGATAATGTCTGTCAAAGAGCTGAAAATCTATCCAGCGTATCAGAGGCAATTCCTTGCTCGAGCTCTAAAGGTCATGGCCAGTAAGATTGAGAATGCCAATGCTACTCCGATGTTTTGTGACATCAAACGGACTGAACCAAAGAAGGGTAAAGAGGTAATCCACATCGCACTGGAGATGGACCATTCTGCAGTCAAGAAAGACGACATCAAAACCTACGAGCTCTATATTCCATCACCAAGAGTTGTAGATAAAATGATGGATGGCTTTCGAAACAGGCCAGACCAGTACCTGGATTTCTGGAGTAGGTGGTTTGACCATTTGGAGTACATCAGAGAAGCCATCGAAATAACGCTCATCGAAGAAGGATAGCTGGTATGCAGATCCACGGGGTAGAAGTAGTAAAAGCAGACCAAATTAAGGAAATCTATGGTGGTAGATTGACTATTAAGGAAAGGTATATCGAGTACCTGGATAGGGATGGCTACTACTTCATGGCTAACGATTTTAGGACCATGGATCTTGGCAAGAAATGGGGACCATATGACCCTGTTTTGATAGCCAGTAGTTTCCGGCAAAGACCTCGCTATCTTTGGGCAGTGAAACCAATAACAAGGGGAATCAATGAAAAACAGAAACAGGGATGAATACTCATTTGCCAATGTGAACATGCTCGGAAAGTGTTGTGCTGATTGCTACTTCTGACTTGGCAAGGATATTCCAGAGTTACTGGACTGTCATAATCAGATGAGAACACACTTCTCTGAATGGAAAAATTTCGAAGACTATCTGTTCGACTGTTGGGGTAAAAGCATCAAAAACATCTATCTAACTGGCCAGAATACGGACCCTGCCATGTATCCCTGGCTAGATGAGCTCATTGACTATATTCAGAGTAAAAACTTCCTATGTGGAATCAGAACAAATGGACTTGCCATAGGGCAGACCAATTCTCTTGAGACAATCAGGAAATGCAAAGCCAGTATTGGCTACTCAGTACACACTTTCAGCTCTATGACACAGAACATGATGATTGGCAGGAAGAAGATGCCAGATTGGGATACTCTTCTGAGAAACAGTGGTCCTAATGTACGAGCTCAAATTGTAGTCACCAGGTGCAATGCTCACGAATTCTTCGATGTGGTTCGAAGGTTAAGCGAGTACCCAATCAAGTACATCCAGGCCAGAAGGGTTAGTACAGACACTCGACTGGAAGAGATGGCTCCAGACATCAAAGCCTACGAAGAATTGTACACCATGATTAGTAGAGCTTTTCCGATGACCAAAAAATTCTTCACCGATGCAGAAGAGTATCCGATATTTGGTAAGCCAGTCATCTTCTGGCGAACAGTGAAGACTTCTGTGAATTCGATGAACTACTTCACCGATGGCACAATCAGCGATGAGTACTTCGTGGTAGAAGGCTATCAGAAAAATCGGTTATCCAATGATTAAAAGCATCATAGATAATGACCTCTACAAATTCACCATGCAGCAAGCTATTCATGCTTTGTACCCTCGAGCAGAAGTGAGATACGTATTCATCAATCGAGGTCAACACGAATTCCCTACTGGCTTTGCCGAGCGTTTAAGAGATTTGATTCAGAACATGGCAGGTCGGTATCTCAGTGCTGAAGAGCTCGCATACCTCGAAAGGACTTGTTACTTTTTGACACCAGTGTATCTGGACTTCTTGAGACACTATCGATTCAATCCCGATGAAGTACAAGTCAAACTGGTAGAAGGAGAGCTGCAAATCTTTATCGAAGGTCCGTGGTATCGTACTGTACTTTGGGAAGTACCTTTGATGGCCATGATAAGTGAGCTCTACTTCGAGATGAGTGGCTTCGAATGTCTACCACCAGAAGAACAGCATACCAGGAATCTTACCAAGGCAGTGAAGCTCTCAAACAAGCGAGTGAAGTTTGCTGATTTTGGTACTCGAAGGAGATACTCATCAGACAATCACAGAATAGTTCTGGATGAAATGTCTGGCATCGATAACAGCACTCTAATCGGTACTAGCAATGTGTACCTGGCCAAGTATTTCGACATTAAACCAATAGGTACACACGCGCACGAATGGTTCATGTTTCATGGAGCTCTAAATGGCTACAAGCTCGCCAACAGAACAGCTCTACGTGCATGGTCTCATGTGTACAAAGGAAACCTTGGAATAGCCCTTTCCGACACGTACACAACAGACGTTTTTCTGGAAAGCTTCGATTCAGTGATGGCACGTCTGTTCGATGGAGTCAGACATGATTCTGGAGATCCATGGGAATTCACCCAAAAAATCATTCGTCACTACAAGAAGCTGCACATCAATCCCATGACAAAAACGATTGTCTTCTCTGATGGACTGGACGTAGACAAAGCAATCGATCTCCAGTTCTATTGCGATGGGAAAATCAATGCTTCTTTCGGTATCGGTACTAATCTCACCAATGACATAGGACCAGCTGCTCTCAATATGGTTATCAAGCTCTCTCAGTGTCGGAAAGACAAGGATTCAGAGTGGCTGGATACGGTGAAACTATCTGATGTGCAGGGAAAGAATACTGGAGCTCCAGAAGAGATAGAGCTTTGCATTCGAACATTAGAAAGGAACAAAAAATGAGAGCTTTACTCGTAATCGATGCACAAAATGACTTTATGCCTGGTGGTTCTTTGGCAGTGAAAGAAGGGGATTTAATCGTACCAGGGATTAACAAAATATCTCCTTTATTCGAGATAGTTGTCTTCACAAAAGACTGGCACTTGCCATCTAATTGTGGTCTCGAGAAGAATGGTGGTATCTGGCCAGACCATTGCATTCAAAACACCACTGGAGCAGAACTGCATAAAGACCTATTTGTGCCTGCACATAGCAATATCTTCAAAAAAGGGGACCAGGTGAAGCATCCATACAGTCCCTTCGAAGAAGAAGACGACTCGCCTTCGAGACTTGCTGATTTCTTCAAAGACAAAGGAGTAGATACGCTTTATGTCTGTGGTCTGGCTACTGATTACTGTGTCAAGTTTGGAGTAGTAGATGCAATCAAAGAAGGGTTTGAAGTCTACCTACTGGAAGACCTTTGCAGGGGTGTAAATCTCAAACCAGATGACTCTGACATGGCCATGAGACAAATGAGAGCAGTTGGAGCTAAAATCATAAATTCCGATACTATCTAAAAGGAGAGCGACCAAATGGAACAACTTAGATTTGGGATGGACTTAGGCCAGTTAGAAGACCATCCAATAGCAAAGAATTTCAAGAAGTTTCATCGAGAAAATCCACATGTCTATTCCGAGCTCAAGAAACTGGCTCTCCAGTTGAAAGAGAAGGGTCACAAGAAGTACGGGATGAAAGGATTGTTCGAAGTTTTGAGATGGCATCGAGCTCTAGAAACTACAGACCAGAACTACAAGCTTTGTAACAACTACACTGCTTTCTATGCTCGTATCATCATGAAAAACGAACCAGAACTGAAGGGATTCTTCAGATTGAGAGAAAGTGTAGCAGACTAATGAGAAAGCCAGTTGTCGATAAAAAATACTGTGATTTTTATTGCCCCTATATTGGGTTCAACAGTAAATGCGTAGCATACGATGTTCAACTTGAAATGAGAGACAAAAAGTACCGTCGCACTCAGGACTGCATCGAAGAGCATGGCTACCAATGTGGAGCGATAGCAGCTGGACCAGGCCATGATGCATTGATGACCTATTTTGGTCTCTCCTATGCAAGTTTTCTCACCGTACCTAGAGTGCTACTCCATGAGATGCCAGATGACTGGCAGTGGAAGCTGGCCAAACTGATGGAAGAATACGATGAGACATGGGATTTTTCTGGAATAGAGCTCACTGGTACTCGAGTGCAGTGCACCAGGGATGGAAAGCTGGTGAAGACTCCTTCCTGGCTTATCAATTACCGACATCCCGAAAGAGACACCATAGAAGAATTGAAGGCAAAAGGTAGATGATTTACCAGATTGAAAAGGCTGTTTTGAGCATCTACGAAGCAAGAGAGGCGGCGATAAAGCAGGCTCTTATGAGCCTATGTCCTGTTTGTAATAGGGAACCCAAAAAGCTGGCCATCATGCAGAAACAATCAGATTCACTGAACGAGTGGTATGACTTGTCTTGTGATATAGGTCACACTTGGAAATTTTCACCCAAAATCACACTTCATAAAGGAACAGAACAATGACTAATCGAGGCACTGGACGTACAACGAAGATGCTTCTGGCAGCAATCGAGATGCTACCAAATGGAGCTCAATATCCGTTACTTATCTACGGTGCAACCAGAAATCATGCTCACATGCTGCAGAATCGGTTTGTGGATCTGGTGCGCGAGAAGAATATCGAAGTAACGATGGAATCACCACTCGAGCTCTCTTGTGATGGGTGTAGAGTCGAATTCAGGGGATTTGCAGAAGAGAATTCTCCACTAGGCAAGGATTACTCTCATATCTACTTTGACCACTATGCAGAAGAATGTGAATTAGCTGGTCAATACGATAGCCTGGAAGAAAAAGAGCGAAAACAGAAGATGATGAAGAAATGGAGAGAGAAGGTATGGCAGATATAAAGAGCGATGTAGAAGAAGTATGGAGCCAAGAAGGTTGTGATGCATGCGAGGGAACAGGGATTCGCCAATATCCTACCAGCATTCCTGGTGCTTTCAATCAGGACATCTGTAGAGCCTGCAATGGTGCTGGCCATATCAAAGTACCCAAAATGGAAGGAACAGTGGTGAAGGATGCTGGTGAGTGTCCTAACTGCGAAGGCACTGGTGAAGGCAAACCAAAAGGACTGGAAGCAGACTGGGTAGTCGAAGACGATCCAATACAGCCAGTCAAAACCGAAACAGAAATCACTCTTTGGGTTATCCTTTGGGAGATAGGCAAGTGGACAGATAGATTTTCAAAAGGGCCAGAAGGTCCAACTACTTTTCACCAGGGGAAAACCGATGCTGCTCAAGAGATAAAGGAAATCATCCAAAAAGGAATGTCAGAAAAGCATGTCACCGATGCACTGGTAAAACGATTCGCAGAAGTGCTCGAGCAAAACAAGCAGCTCCAGGCCAGGTTCAATGAGCAGTGTGAGCTCATCGAGAAGAAGAGAGAAGAAATCCAGAAACTTAAAGATGGAATTATCATTATCGATGATGTCATTTCTGATGAAAAGCTTTCGGAATTAAAGTCCAAAGAAAAGAGAGAAGAAATCCAGAAATGGTGGAACAAAAATAAAACAAATCCATTATTTCACTCAGAGAATATCAGGAATTTCAGATTCACCACTGAAGTATTTCCAGATGTGATGCCTACTCTCAACACCGATAATTCCAAATGTTGTGTAGATGGATGCGAGAAGCTCGGAGTTTTCTACCATATAAGAGAAAAGTGGTGGAAGTGTGAAGAGCATGGCCAGGAAGTGCATGCAGAATTCAAACACGTTGGATGTCTTCAATGTGGACGTGAGTACGATGCAGAGCTTGAGCACTACTCTTGTCCTACTTGTGATAGTCAGTCTTGTACCGATTGTGCAGGTAGGTGTGGATGCGAGGTAGAATCCGATGGATAAGATAGACGAATTTCTGGAGCTCATTGATTTCGAGAAAAACCTACTGACCACTGTGGAAGTTGGAGCAAATAGGTTTGCCAGGTGCAAGGAAGACATGACAATCATTATCGATACCTTGCTAGAGAGTGGCTACCTGGATTTTGCAGTCAGAATAAGCAGGGAATTTCTCAAAGAGCACTTCACTCCAGCTGAAATGGACCAAATGATAGGTTTCCACAAGACTCCAGCTGGCCAGAAGACACTAAAGCTCTTACCAGTTTTATCTGACACTGTTCATCAGAAATCAGGTGAGTTTGTCAACGAAGTATGGCCCAAAGTAGAGGCTGCACTGGACTTAGCTCGAGCTCCAGCTGCAAACAAACTGGAGTCATAATTCCCACCGATTGAAAGATTTTTTGGATTCTATCAAAATAATCGACTAAAATAATCCAGATGTCTTCTGAGGAAATCCTACTGGTCAAAGACCAATACTCCACCTTCACCATCACTGAAGAAGAAATACCAGAAGAGCAAGTATTTGAAGACCCGAGAAGTGCAATGGGTTTAGGAGCTCTCTTCACCACCACCACTTTACCACCTTCTGTCACCACAGAAGAGCTCGATTATAGAGCCAGTCTTTCCCTTACTTCTGACTTCAAAGACCCTGGATGGTCTCGAGTCATGAAGAGAATGATAGAATCCAGCTGTGCTTTCACTGCTCAAGAGATTCTGAGAGGTCCACCAGAACCACCTTACAATGGCAGATTCCTAATCGGTGACCATCACCTCGAATGGGATGAATTAATCATCCAACATCCAAGACTTTGCATCCTTGCTGCTCGTAACCATGGCAAAACATACTTCGTTGACTTTGCCTATCCAATCTGGCAAATCATCAATAACCCAAGGAAATCTGGCTTTATTTTCAGCTCTACCCAAGACCAGGCCGAAAGAATTCTAGGGGACATCAGAGAAGAAATTGAGTCCAATCCTAAGCTCCAGTACTTAATTCCAGAAATTAAGCTCAAGTGGGGTAGCAGACACATTAGGTGCTCCAATGGACACAGAATCTATGCCAGGGGATTTGGTACGAAAGTTCGTGGAGCTCACCCTGATTGGATTGTGGTGGATGATGGATTAAACGATGAAACAGCTTACAGTGAGACTGTACGAAGAAAGCAAAATGACTACTTCAAAGCAGCTATAACGAATATGATTAACCCTGGTGGCCAAATTATCGTAATTGGTACGCCTTTGCACCAGTCTGACCTCTATTCAGAATTGAAAGATAACCCTGAATATCACTATGCAGAGTATCCAGCTGAATCCAATCCAGGGAAGCCAGACAATAAGATTTTGTGGCCAGACCGATTTCCTGCTTCTCGATTGAAGTCGGTGAAGAAGGAAATTGGCTCCATAATGTACACCAGGGAGTTTCTGTGCTCTCCAATCGCAGATGAGATGTCTTTGTTCCCATTGCACCTTTTCCAGGGGACAGATGTGGAGAGATACAATCTCACACTGGGTATGCCCCTAGAATTCTGGCAAGAGGCTGGAGTGACTCCTTACATGGGGGTAGACTTTGCCATGTCCACTAACGTCCAAGCCGATTACACGGTAATCTGGGTGATTGGGCTGGATAAATATGGCAATAGGTGGCTCATCGACTTGCATCGAGAGAAAGGATTGCCCTTTCAACAGCAATTGAGCCTTATGAACACCATTGGCAGGAAGTACGAGCCAGCACTGATTCATCTCGAAGATAACCAGATGCAGCGTATTTTCGGAGATGAGCTCATTCGTACCAGTGATCTTCCCATCAAAAAATTCACCACTGGTGTCTCGAAGCACATGCTCGATAAGGGAGTGCCAAGTCTTCGAGTGTTACTGGAGAATAAGAAGATTAGGATACCACGGGGTAACAAAGAGACTATCGAGAAAATCGACATCTGGATTGATGAGATGAGAAGTGTTACCTGGATAGATGGCAAAATCAAAACAGTAGCTGCTCATGATGACACGGTTATGGCTCTTTGGATTACCGACCAGGCCATTCGAAAAGGTGGTTTCCAGTTTACCTTTGGCGATGAATATGCAGATGTTTCCAAAAGTGGAAGTATGGACCAGATTCTCAAAGAGCTCACTGGTGAAGTGGAAGAAGATCCAGATGATGATGGTTCGGATGGTGGCCATACAGTTAGCCTAGTCTAGAATTGCGATATTGTTCTCTTTCATCCATTTGGTGGCTTCTCGAGCATGCGTTTCGAGTATCATGAAGGCACTTTGGAGCGTATCCACGTATTCTGCCCTAAAGCCAAGCTTTCTCATGTGCCTGAGCCAGCGAGATTGGGCACGTGTTGGCGTTTCTCCAGGTTTCTTGACCTCGAGGTAGAGTCCGTGGAAACGGGCAGTAGGAGCTGGCCAGAAGTAGTCTGATACTCCAGTCAAGATTCCTATCTCATGAGCCACCTTGGGATCTCTTTTCCCTTCGTTCTCTATCTTGTGGAGCCACTGCAGGCATGGCCATCGACGTTGGTTGAGTATTGCCCAAGTGTAAATCTCTCTACACATCTTGTACTCAACACCATCTCGCCTGGTCTTTCGATTTCTTCTTTGGGGCTTTTTTAGGAAGCCAGGTAGGGACTGGAGCTTCAAACCCTATTCACCAGGAAGTGGATGTACTCCTTCTGGAGAGAATCATCTTTCAGGGTTGAGAGCTGTTCTGCAGTGTTGTCTAGGAGCTCCATCACTTTGGAGTCTGGATCCAGGGGACCATTCATCTTTTCCCATGCTTCCACTATCTGCTCGAGTATCTCTTCTTTACTCATCTTCTGGACCAGGTAAGTCTGCCTCGAGCTCTTTGATTCGTGCAGTGGCTTCTTTGATGGCTCCTTCGAGCACCTCTTTTTCTTCTTGGTGCTTGTCTTGGAGTGCTTCTTTCTCTTCCTTGTGCTTCTCGATGAGCTCTCTTTTTTCTTTATTTAAATTGTTTATGGTCTCTTCCTGCTCTTTGTTCTTTGCATCGAGCTCTTCCACCATCTGTTTGAGCTCTTGATTGTGAGCTTTGATAGTAGCTGGTAGTGGCTCTTTTTCTTTGGGCTCCACTGGCTCACGTTTATCGAATTTACCTACCTCTTTTACCTTCTCTTCTTTCTTCTCTTCTTCTGGCATGGTCTGCTCCTTTATTGGTGTTACTCATTTCTGGAAAAATACAAGATTCCGGCAACCAGCACAATAGCCATGGGAAGCACTACGAACAGGCAGTAGATTTCAGCTGGATTCATTTCTTATTTTCCATTTATCGCATTTGTGCCAAGGATTGAAAAGTCCATGCATCACATGACAATTTTCATCAATTACATCTTCTTCTTTGCAGTATTCATCACAATTACCACAACACTCCATTGTCTTTAGCTGCTCCAGACAGTCCTGAACACACTTCTTGGCCAGGCCGCAAGTTTCACAATTCACTTCACTGAGAAATCCCATTCGTATGCATTGATTTTCGTGACTCATTTTTTACTTCCTTCTGGTGCTTTCAGCTTCTTAATAAAAGCACTACCAATCAAACACATTGGACACATCTTTTCTTCATGTGTTGTCACAGTGCCACATCGAATACACATGTACCGATAACCCTGGTCATACCAATCATCTTCTTTCTTTTTCTGCATCAATGTTGTTGCATCTGGCATGGTGGCTAAACCCAAACTTCCAGAATCGAAACGTCGTCTTCTGGTTGTCTTCCAATGTTGATGTACCCACTTGGGATATGCTCTCTAACTTCTTCGATGGATTCACTAACTGCTATCGGAATCTTATCTGGTATCGGTTTCACATCGATAATCCATCTTCTCAAAACGTACTTGCCTTTGAAGTCTGATGGATTTTTGTAGATTGCATAGTGTCTTGGTCTGTTGTCCATGGCTTCCATGTCAAAAGTTCTGCTTTCTCTCAAAGGCTACACCAATGACTTCACCACCAAGTATCTTAACACCTTCTTTGTATTTGCTCGAATCGAATTTCTCGTAGTCCACTTCGAGCTGGAGATAGACCATCTTGTAAGCCTTTGCCGGAATCTCGTACTCACCAGCTTCATGGCAGATGTAGTCTTCAGTGGTTCTGTAGATGATGTCACCATTTGCCTGCATTGTTCTGGTGCCTTTGGGAATCGTAGCAGGTTGTTTTGTTTCAAAGCTGATAGTGGCATCTGGATCTTTTCGCTTTGGCCTAAAGAACCAGTGTTCGAAGTACTTCAAAAGCAATCGAATCATTATGCTAATGACCACGGTGAGACCTATGAGACATATAAAATAGAGAATTTCATCCATTATTCTTCGAGCTCCTTTGGTTTTCTCTTCAGTACATTATCCAAAGCAGTAGAGGCTTTAATAATATTATCATTTGCTTCCTCTAAATCACCTTTGATTCGCCTTTGGTTTCCTAATGCTAAAGATAGCCATGCTTGTGCTTCTCTTTGCAACCTCTTCCAGGCTTCCTTGGAAGTCTTAAAGTGAGTGTTCTCGTAGATGGTTTTTCCATCTGCATCATTTGCTGGATGAAGACCATTTGGGCACTCTACCTGGATTACTCTCCATTCGTCGTTATCTGCTCGGTACATTATGAGTGGTTCAGACATCCAGCCTCCTTCTATAGCGCACTAGCTCAATTACCCTTGGTCTTTGTTTCCAGATGCGAAGTAGATACTCACTAAGTATAAGCTTTCCTTCCAGGTGAGTTATTGGATGCCATATTTCTTCTGGACAGCTGGCAATATCTACAATTGCTATTCCAGTGGATTTTCCTGCATTGAATACTGAAGGTCCAGGGTCATGAATGTCACGTTCTATCCACTCATCGATGATGACCTCTTTTTCCCATCCACTGGTTACTGGTGGTGGTATGGTGATTACTTCTTTTTCACCTTTGTAGTTGCTGAATTCGAGTATGGCACTGTGAGTAATTTCGTGTACTGGTTTCTTCTCTTCGACTGGCTTCTCTTCCTGCTCCTTTAGAACGTAACTACTATGACAATCGGAACATAAGTATGGACCATTGCAGGCTTCACCTTTTTCATTTTTTGACCAGATGATTCCACCTACTCCGACACCAGTATTACATTTGATGCAATGGTGCATAGCACTTTGTGGTTTGTACTCCACCCATTCATATGGCTCACCAAAAGCGAAATCTTCTTTAGGCGTACCAGTTGTAGCATGGGTACACATTCCAATGGGTGTAGTGAGATCCACATCTGGAATGGTTGTCTGTGATACGTGCAAGTAGCGAATTATTCTACTTCGAAATGAATCATCAGACTCGCCTTTTGTTCTCAATAGGTCATGGTCAGATCCAAAGGCATCCAGGCTATAGGTAACTAGTGTCTTTGCCAAGTGGAGCTTTTCTTCGATGGTCAGTCGCGGCAAGGTGAAGGGATAGTATAGATACTCTATTCTTTCTCCTTTGACTCGAGACTCATAGCATTTCTGGTCTAGCAGTACACCAGTCTCTCTATTTCTCCAGGCCACCTTCCTACTTCTACACAAATCACAACAGTCAGTCTTTACGCTTTTTATAGGCTCAACTGGATTTTGTGGCACCAATGGTTCGTATTTCCACCTACTGTGTTTCGTGGGATAAGTACCATAGAAGTGCACTGCACAATCATTGCATATGTTACGAAACTTCTTCATCCTATCCGTAGTATGCCAGCAAGCTTCTTTTTCCTTGCACTTAGAGCACATGATTTCTTTGGGCTTCTCATGTGGTGGTTCTACCACCATGGTTTTGCCTTTTTCGTCGGTGTATGTTTCCATGTCGCTCTCCTTTACTTCACTAAAGTCAGTGCGCTATCTGGCACCCAATAGCATGGTGGATCTCCATCTCTCCACCATTCTGGTCTTTTGGCATCTCCACCAAGAATGTATCCGACTATTTCTAATGTTGGATAATCACCACGGACCAGGTAGAAAATGACATCATCATCATCCACATCGTATATGAGCAGATGACCATTTTCGTAGTACGTGGTCCGTACTTCTATTTGGTTATTCACATCTCCAGTAGTTGGAAATCTATCACCAGGTGTCCAGGGAAGGTTTAGGTATTTCGCTACTACAAGCTCTCCACAGTAGCCTATCACTCCATCACCAAACCGTTTAGTAACTCCTCTTTTGCTTTTTTTTCCGTGGTCTGTTCTACGATTATTATGATGGCCACGAAGCACGTTGAAAAGAGCAGGTAATACTGCTTGGGCATATTCGTTAGATGTAAGCGTTATTTTCATTCTGGTAACTGCTCCCAAACCCTGCCATCGAGCTCTCTATTGCCATCGGAATCTTTCTTAAAGAAAAATGGCACTCCAGCCTCGATACATCTGTCTCGAATATTACGAGCCCAATCAGGGTCCATAGGTCGAGCTCCAGGACCAGTTTCTGCTCCAACTATCACATGGTCCAGCCCATAAGCATCCAAACCCCTAGTTTCCCTGCAATTTATTGGATGACTTTGTGTCCCCCTTTCTTCTCCAAGACTGTCCTCTGAACGGCAAACAAAGCACTTACCCTTAAGACTATATGTACTAGGTTTGATAAATCCCAATAGTGGCTCATAGCTGACAAATCTTTTTACAGATGGACAATCTAGTAAAACGGGTATTCGCTTTTTTGCTGCTTCTTGGTTTTCTACTGACACTCCAAGGTGAACATTGGGGAGAGGCCACTTGGCTTCTGAGTAGAAAACATTGTAAGCATTATCGTAGAGAGATTTGTTTTCGCCACCTTTGGTGGCCAGGTAGTAAAGGCACTCGACTATCGGTGAGAATCGAAGATTGTCTATCCACTTGAACCACCAAGCCATCTGCTTAGGTCTTTTGGTGAGCACCAGGAAGGTATGTTGTGGACTAAGAATCATAGCTCCAAAGATAGCGGCGATGTATTGTGTCCGTACATGCTCATGGAACAGATCACCCATCGATACCACGAAGATTCTTCGAGGTTTTCTCCAGTTGACTGGCCTACACAACTTGTCTGGATGTTCAGTCACTTTGAAGGGATTATCTTCTGGATAGCCAAACCTGCCAGCATGTCTTTTGGACATTCTTTTTGCCCAACAGTTTTTGCATCCATCGGAGATAGGAGTGCAACCAGATAAGGGATTCCAGGTCTCATCACACCATTCGATTTTTGTAGGCATGTTCTATCCTTAGTCTTTTATAAACTCTTCGGTTTTGAATGCACGAACACCTTCGAGTAGTTGAGCTCTAGTACTATCCACGATGACAGAAGTATGTGGATGAAAATTATCTGCCAGGTATTTCATCAGAGGTTTGGCCGCTTCTTTGAATTCGTTCATTTTCTTTTCAAGTTCTTTCCGTTTTTCTTCATCCATTTTGGGATCCTTTCTCGCCTATCGTTACTACGAATGAGCTCACATCTGTAATTGGTTTGCTTGGTGGAGTCTGTTCGATGCCACGTCTACCCAATTCACATTCCTGATTAATACAAATGGCTACCCAATCATCTTTTTCGGAGCAGGCCATGATTCGACATTCGCTACCACAGTTATGACATGTGGGATCTACTATGGAGATGTCTCGCATCACTACCTTGCCTTCCTCTCCCTACAAACCCTCTCAGTCGAATGGTCCATCGGAACAGTGCGAAGGTTTACTTTAGAGTCCTGTTGTCTCAAGTACTCGTAGGCTTCTTTAAGTGTGACGTTGGCTAGTACCACCTTCTCTTCCTTGGTATCTATGACTTTGTACTTCCAGGGTTTTTTTGTGTATTTAGTTACCATCTTCTTCTTCATCTTTCCCATGTAGAAAACGCTCTTCTAGAGAAGCAATGCAATGAGAATCAGTATCGCAGTTTGCACATACGGTGAATTCAAACGAAGGAAGCTCTTTTGTCATCTCTTCATTTGGTCCCATGATTTCAGCAAGTGGTGCTGCTCCACCGAACATCATGGCCAGGCCAGATTGCCTTTGAATCGCTCGGAGATCCAAGATGTGTCTTTCAACTTTCACGGTGTAAAACATAGGAGTGCCAGCTGCTCCTATTTTGTTACCACATAGGCCACAAGTGGCTCTCTTTCTCAGTTCTCTTTCTCTCATGGTAAGTCCTCATGGTACAAATATTCCCTGCCATCACAGTATGCAAAGCGAGTCCACTCTCTCTCATCACCAAATTCATTCTTTGCCAGTTCTTTGTAGAGTCGAGTGAATGCATCATCTCTTTCTTTAATCATCCTTTTCCATTCGCTATCCAGGGATGTCCATTCTCTTCTGGTGTCTCTTTTGAGGTAGAACATTGCTTCTGGTTTACTTGGATGTCGATGTACCTGAAAAGCCTGCCATCCCTCTTTACCCAATTCGTTCAGCTTATCAATTAGGGTATTTGAATCATCGAGGTCCAGTGTCACCTTCTTGTATTCCCATATGCTCATTTAATCACCTCAATAAACCCTACGTCGAGTAGTGATTAAAACTTCTGGAAAAGCCGGACTATCAAGGTTGAAGTCTATAACGATACGCCCTATTCGCTCTTTTTGATGTTTGGTGTACTCTTTATATCTACGCAAATCATGCTCTATACCTTCCTTTTGTAGCCAAAAGATGAATTTACCTATTTCTACTGGGTCCATTTAATACCTCCAATGATCGTCCCACTCATCATCTTGACTTGCCTGGAGCTCGATGGAGTGCATCTCATCTTGCATGCTTTCTATTTCCTTTTCTGCATATGAGCCACCAAGGAAAGTAGCAAGCCAATCTCCAGTCTTTTTCCCATCTTCTACAATCACCTTCTGCATATCTCGTAATTCTAGAATCCGATTGCCGAGCTCGTTGTACCAAAGGGCCATAGGGTGCCTGCTAGTTTGGAGGTTCATTTTAAAACACCAATGACTTCATCCAAGTCACAACAAATATGGTCGAACATTTTCACCATAAGCTCGGGTTCTCCATCATGTAGTAAAAGTATTGTCCTTTTCCCCTGGCCTGCAGCCCATCCCATTTCGAATGATGCAGACCTACCAAAAGGCATAACACCTACAAAAGTATCAGCCCAATTCATCGCATCATAATCGGTTTTGAATCCATTGACAGCCAGTGGATGACTTAAACAGTCTCTGTACTGTCTAGGGCTCCAGTTTTTCCAACCTGGATCTATTTCAGACCAGTGAAATCCATGGTTTCCTTCTGTAGGATTTCTAAAGTCATATACATCATGGCCAGCTTTTCTGAGTGTAGAAACAACACTAGGTTGTATCTGGTTTCTCCAACTTGATGCCACATATATTTTTCTGGTCATTTAATCACCTCAAAATTGACTACCCATAACCATGGATTCCCGTAGACATGCCAGGGTTTACCTCGATACTCTCTTGTCTCTTGAACATCTTCCCATGGAAAGGATTCGTAGTGATGAATTGTTCCTTTCACTTTCACTGGCTTTGGTTTGGCATTGATGGAATCCCAAAGTAATCTGAAAGTGTGTATTTCCGGTGAGCTCTTAGTGATGTCATGACTTGCACCAGGCACAACACCAAGGTTATCGAGAATGTTCACAGACAGATGATACACTTCACTTTCCGTGTCTATTCCTTCTGCCAGTGCATCTTCTTCAGTGATGTCCTGAAGTTTCTCCACTCGGATTTTCTTGACTAGCAGTTGGAGTCGAGCAGCACCACGTGGCATGTGTATCGAAGACAAAACGTGTCTCTTCCAAGGCCAGGTATCTATTGGAGTAGGAGCTCCATCTGCAGCATATTGAGTGTACGCTCCACCTTTATAATTGAGAGCTACACAGTTAATGGTTTCTTTCACCCAAAGCTCATGGCCAGGTGTTCCATAGGGACACTTATGTGGAATATCATTTGTATTGTACCAAATAAAAGGATATCCAGCATCTCGAGAGAGTCCGTCTTCATCTGGTTGTGGCTTGATAACTCTTCTGGTCTGGCTCTTCTTCCCATCGAGAATGGCCATAATCATTTCTGGTTTGAATAGGATTGGGTGTTCTTTCATTACGAAACTCCACAGATGATGGCATTGGTCCAGTGTTCATCTCCATAGAAAACAGGCACATGTGTTCTTAGTCGGTAATCATCAAATCTTTTCTTGAGCCACTTCGAAAACATGAAACAGCATTCAGTACATAAAACTTTGTGCTCGAGCTCCACATATCCGATGTCAAAACACTTTCTAACTATGCCAGTGAAACGTACCTGGAAATCCCCTTGAAAATTGCATTTTGGACAGATGATTATCATTGCCTACCTGCCATGTGGTTAGCCAGCTTTATGAATGTCGGTACTTCTTCCCATGCTTCTAAAGCCAGCTTGGTTGCTTCCATCATCCCTGGTAAGGTGGAAAGGTAATCCACTACATCCTTAGTTACGTTGTGTAGTTCAAAAACAGAATCACAAATATAGTGGTCCACATTCAGATTATGCCAGGTTCGATTGTGGCCATCGTAGGTCCATCCATAATGTCTCATGGCTCTTTGTAGACAACCAATGAGGGATGACTCTTCTGATGCTATGTCTTTGGCTAAGTTCAATTCTACCCTCCACAGTATATAACGCTCGAAGGGAATATTTGAGTCGCTATTTGGTGATTTTCACAGTCATCTTATTATCACCACATCTAGCAAACTGATTGTCTTTTACTGGTACATCTTCGAGCGGTTTGAGCACTTTAAAGTCTTTGATTTGGCGATATTTGGACATCTTCTTCACAATCTCTTCGAGAATCACATTCTGACCGCTTCTGAGATTATTGACATGTGAGAGTAGAGTGTTTTGTGCGAGCATCACCAGGGTCTTCTTCGATAAGGTATTACCTTTTTTGACCTCTTTCATCGAAAACTCTGATTCAAAATTGATGTACAATGGTTCGGATGGATCTGACATGTCGCTCTCCTATCTTCCTATCGAATCGTAGTGGTCAATGAGCTTTGTCTCGAGCATGCCTGGATAGCACCTCGAGCTCCTTTTCACTACGCAATCAATCATCTTCTTCTGGTCCAGTGAATCATCACCAATCCAGTGACAGATTTCTTTGACCAGCAATTCTGTTCCATCGATTAACCCTTCGAAATGTGGATGGAAGGTTCGCTTGTTTCTGCACCAGTCATCGATTTTCTCGTAATCTTCCTTGTACGATTGGATTATTCTCTCCAGTCGTAAAGGTGGATAGCCGAAAGCACCCATGAATTTATTGAAGCTCTTGGCCTGCTCTTCTGGTTTTCTGTACAATCGAAGCACATCGCACTCAACGTAGTCTGGTGGAAATTGAATATGAGTATCTACCACCTTCACTGCTTTTCCCCTTACCTGATTCCAGGGGATTGTTCCAACTGGGTATTCTTCGAAAGCTGGTGGAGTACCGACACAAGGATAGCCACCAGCGTACAACATCTGCATGGTGAGACTAAGGCCACTTCGACATATTCCTGCTACTACGATTGTCTTTCTCATGATTTCCCTTAATGCCACGTTATTTGAGTCAACTGGCTCTTCGAATCCCAATATCCATCGATTGCTTCCATAACCATTTCTTTTGGCATACCATTCACTTTGTTCAATGCAGTCAGTGCTGCCAGTGCAGCATAGGCAGATGTGGCTGTATTGAGAGTGGTATGGATACTCGTAGGCAGGCCAGTTTCTTTTTCGTAGGTGACTGTTATCACCACTGTTGGATCTTCAATTGCCATTTTTTTTACCTACATTGGTTATTCTTCCCAAAACCTCTTTGGTCGTAGGATTCACTATTCTAACTTCTCCAGATGGAATTGAATTATCGACTTTTATGTCTGGCAACTGCAGTGCATTTTTATATTCGAAAGAGTAATAGCCACTGTGACAGTACACTTTAGCGTTTTTACTAAAGGCATGTCGTCTACTATCCAAATGAGATTGAGCTGAAAACCTCGAGAAAAAGGGTCCGGTAATCATACCAGCAATTGAATGCACACCTCTCTCATTGACATCAAAGTTTTGCTTAGGGTCAATGATGAGCCACCAAGGAGAATCTGTTCCTTCGTTGTTCTCCAGGTCTACTTCTAAACTAATCTTTTTCATTTTTGTCCTCGATATTTTGAATCACTTCCTGGCATAGATCGCTTACTTTTTCGGGGTCTTCGTATTCTGGCTCTATCCCTGCATCGAGTAGTTTGGCCCTATCTTGTTTCGCTGGTAATCGGATATTGGTGGTATCATCCTTGGATTTCAATTCAGCTCTTCTTTCGACCAGGAATCTCTTCACTTCAGGAAGAGTGATTCGTTCTTTCATCTCTTTGTCGATGAGCTTGTCGAAGGCTTCTATGTACCGAGCTCTATCAGCATCGATATTTCCACTGGTTCTCATATCAGCAAGGCTTTTGGTTTGCTTCAGTGCTTTCTTCTCTCTTTCGTTGAGCTCGAAGCTTTGGTCATGGTGAATCTTCCTGAGTACCCTTTCCCATGCTTCATTGCCAGTAGGCATCTTATTGATGCCTTTTTCCATGAGAGCACAAGTTTGTCTCATTTTGCCGATTGGTGGTGGCCATTCCAGTTCAGAAGCCAGCTGGTAAGCTGCATGCTGGATTGTGGATGGATGGAAATCTCGAAGCATCAGTATCCAGGTATCGATACGGGTATCGGTAATGACAAACTTGCCAGGGAATTCTTCACTGAAGAGAGTCATGACTTTCTCGATAGTGTCTTCGAGCAGTTTGATTTGGTTGTTCATCTTCCACTATCCCTTCTGGCTCTCCTTTGAGTGATAACTTCTCTATTTCTTTCCTGGAGCTCTTCCATCGAAGTGAGCTTCTTCTGTGGTCCATCTCCATTTTTCTGGAATTCACTTCTTTTGACCGAATTTCGGCACCATGCTCTCAGATGGCCCCATTCCCTGCCTGGTACGACTTTCTTTGGATTGCCTCTATAGGTCTTGCCTACCTCGAGAAACAGCTTCTGCAGGTCTAGCTGTTGTCCGTACTCAGAATCTAAACGGACTGCCCACTCATCACATGTTTGGAGAGCGATATGGTCGAAATAGTTGTGAAGGGTATCTGCTAGGGTTCTGTGGTAGGGGGTTACATTCTCTCGATTGTAGTTGTAGTCTCCACTGGCTGGTGGAGTGCTATTGTTCAGAGCTTCCAGTCTTCTCTTCTCTCTACTCTCTTTTTGACGTTGTTTATCGGATTTGGTGGCTGTTTGTGCTTCGACGTAGTTTGGAAAGACCAGAATCTCTTCGTTTATCTCCACCACTTCGTGTTTAAGTAGCTTCTGGAGTCCCCTATCCACCACATCTTCTGGCAGGCCAGTAACCAGGGAAAGGTCTTCTACGGGATCCACTATGCCATCTTGCCTTCCAGACCTATCCACCTTTCGAAGGAGCTGCATAAGAAGGCATTGACCTTCCCATTTGAGCTTCAACCATGTGGTGGTGTCCCTAACGTACAGTCTAACGTATGTTTCGTTTGACCAGTCCATTACAAACACCAAATACAAAGTTGACTATTGAACATACGATGTTCGTTAGTATCGAGCGTTTTATTAGTAAAGCAAAGCAAAGCATAGTAAAGCAAAGCAAAGAGTGACAGGTTGTGACACCTTGTGACACCTTGTGACCACTTGTGACGTTTTCGTAACAAAACGTGACTACATAAAGTCACAAAGAGTGACACTATGTAATCACAAAACGTGACAATAGGCAAAATGACCACAAAGAACCAGTATGAATTCTTCATGGCCTTATCCTTCTATGCTGGCATGTTCGGTTTGTTCCGTTTGGTTGCTGTTGGATTCGAAGTATTCATCCAACTGCTTCTGGCTTACTCTCCACTGGTGGCCTATCTTGCTACCAGGCATTTCTCCAGAATTTAGTTTTCGTAGAATCGTTTTTTCTGACAATTGCAGATTGATGGCCAGTTCAGCGACTGTATAGATTTTTTCCATGTTGTTGACTCCCCTTAAAGAACTTTATGGCACAATAGGGTCATCCAGGTCAACATAAAAAACAATAGCTGTACAAAAAAGATGAAAAAACTATTCCAAAAACTATTCCTGAAATTATTCCTAGAATGATTTCGGCTACTGTTCTAGCGAATGACAGCTACATCCTTTGGAAGTTTTTCGGTGAGATATTTGTGGATTCTTTCGACTGCTTCGAGCTGCCAAAGGTCTCCACCAGCTGTAAAGAGAGCCACATTTGGAAGGCATCCAGGCTCATTTTTGGAGAAACGAAGAAGGTACTTGTCCTTTGGTTGTTCGATTTCTCTGAATGTTCGCCACGGTGCAAGCTCCACCATGGGATTCATCTTCGCTTTTTCTTTCCTGCCTATCCCATCTTTCTTCGTAACCTGTTGAGCAGCTCCATCATCTTCTGCGATGACCACTGACTCACCAGTGACCTTCGAGACTGCATCGATGATGTCTTTTTTCACTTTGTCTTCCACGAAGAATCTTTGTACCTGGATGATGAAATTTTCTATATCCATGTAGGAGTTGAATCGGAAATCACATGGGAAGGCTTCTGCTTGAGCATAGATGGACCGATTCTGCCAGGCTTTGTCTCTTTGGCCTACGAGCTCCACAACGAAGGGACCACCTATGATGGCCATACACTCCTTCAAATCTTCTGCCTCTACCAAGTCCACCAATCCTTCGAGGGTATGAAGGTGTAGAGTCTTTGGTAGAGCTGGAGCTGCAGCTGTTAGTGGTTTGCTCCAGTACTTTCGACCATATGGATCTTCAAAAGATTCCACTTTGGCCAGCTCTAGAACTTTTTCAATTCCTTCCTTTATCATTCATCACCTCCGACACGGGGTATCACTTCCCCTGATTCAGGGTCAAAGTCTTCTCTGGTGGTCAAGGGAAGCTGTTCTGCTTTCTGGACAAATCCCTTGCCAGTTTGATTGAATTCCAGCTGGTCTTTTCCAACTGCATCTGGAGCAAACTTTGCCACGGTTTCATACTCGACATCTGCCTGGTCTCGAGTATGGTTTGGTTTGATGGTTATTTTGAGAGTCACAGACCTCTTGGCTTTGGGATCTGTGTTAGGGTCTTGGATGTTTTTGAAGACCTCTTTCAACTGGTGGTTTACCTGAATAATGGCTTCACCACCACCAATTGTCTCAAGAGTAGCTTCTAAGTAGTTTGTTCCCATGTCTTTGCTCCTTTACTGGTGAGTTTTTTTCTTTGTCTCTATATATAACGACAAAGTGAAAAATTAGGGACACATTTTTTATTCTAAAATTTCTTTTACCAGTTCTTTTATTTCTTCGTTTTCGGAAAGCTCACCAAAAAGTCTCTCTTCGATTTGTCGAATTCGCTCTCTAGTTATGTTCATCATACGACCAGTGACCTCCAAGGTTAGCCTGCCCTTGCTAACCAAATCCAAAACACAGCTCTCTTCCATATCCAAAGGGTCCATCCACGGAAAATTGAATTTGATAGAGCCACTCTCTTCATCTATGTCCAGAAACAAATTGTAACGACATCCAACGAAGGGACATGGCCTTGGTACATTTTTGCATTCACGTCGATTTCTAGGCCGTCTGTGTTGTTCTGGATAGGCTAACTGCCCAAGCTGCAGACTGGTCTTGGTGATTTTCTTTACAGGGATAGTAAGAGGTCTCTGCTTACCCCTACTGGCTTTTATTTCTTCTGGACTGGGTAAGGCCAGCTTGCCAGCATCCACTTTTCGATGGTGCTTCAAACAAAGCCAAGTCACCTCTAATGGCTTCGAATAATCTTCATGATGACCCTGGACATCTTCCGAACCACAGAAGACACAAACACCCTTTTCTAGTTTGCCACTCTTGATTGCTTTCTTTACAGCTTCCCTGGCTCGTATTTTTTCTGGGTATCTTTGCCATTGAATCTTTTTGTAGTGATAGTGATTCTGAGAAATGCCACCTTTCCAGTTGGCATTCTCTTCACCAGACCGTCCACATTGTGTTTTGAGTAACTGCTTTACAAAGGCTGGATCTCTTCTGATACCAAGAGTCTTCAAACGATTTTTAATTGCGTTTCCAGTACGTCCAAGGGCTTCAATCAATTGGGGATTACCCTGCTTGTTTAGATTCTCGATTAGGTAGGTATCTTCACTAGGAGTCCATGGAGCGTTCATCGCCTAAGAAATGTTAGTGTCTTTTCAGAGATTGGGCAATGTCTTTACTGGTCACTCTTTTTCTTTTTGATGAGCTCTTCTGCTATCTTTTCTACTTCTTCTACCATCTCTCTACTGACACCTTCCAAATCGCCAAAGCCACTTATCGAGTAGCCAATGAGCATGTTCAACTGCTCGTACTCTTCAAGAGTGTAATAACCTTCTTGATGTTTTAAACATATTTTATTGAAGTCCATATGGCTTGTATTCAGCAAGTCTTCGATAATCCGATTCTTCTTAAATCTAATAACCCCTTTGTTATCAAACTCGATTGGTTGTATGGGGTATTCAGTTCTAGCAGTTTTGTATCGAATGCACTTTACATCGTTCAAAGTAGGAGCAGAATTCCACTGCTCTATTGCCACTTCCCTGGTAGTCTTTCTTGGACCAATGGTTTTGCAGGAAGTACAAAGCACAAAATGCATCACTTGATTTTGCTCTTTGTCATCTGTGCAGGTTAGCAATTTAGAACTATTGCAAAACGGACAATTATTGATTTTCATTCTTCTTCTGCTCCTTCCTAAGAGCTGCATCACACTTCTTGCATCGCCGGTATTTGAAGTGCTCGAGTCGATGACTGGAGATAAAGTCCAGGCCACAATAAGTCTTCCTGTTATTCATAAGAGCATGCTCGATGCTGGAGAATCCCACTGGTTGCCATTCGATTTTATTTTTCATCATTACTCTCCAATAGTAATTCTCGGATAGGAGCGTTGAATTTTTCTTCTATCTCTTCTATTGCTTCCCTGGTCCAGACCCTTTCAAACTTAGGGTCTCTACAAACATCTCCTTCTACAACTGTTATGTATCCAGCAACATTGAGGTAGATACGACCAGTGGCGAGGTGAGACTCAACACTCCTTCCAGTTATTTTGTCTACACCAGGTAACAGTGATTTCAGTAGAGCTTGGAGTTTCTCGAATTTCTGTTCCTGCCTGGTGATGAGAGTCATGGCCTGGTACATGGCATCTTCCAGTATCTCAGCTGGAGCGAAATCGATTAAGCTGGTTCTTTCATTCGTCAAAACCATGAATCTTATGAAGTCTCTGGTGTTAGTCATCATTTTTCCTTCACCCATTTTTTGCACTCTAGGCACCTATCTTGACTATTTTTTTCGTTCTTAATGCTCGGAGTACTTCTTACCTCGTATTTTCCACATACACATCTGACTGCCCACTTTGTTTTCTTCTTTGGATTTGGCTTTCCCAAGTAGCCTATTACCGTAAAGTGACCAAAAGTTCTGCCTATCAGATTTTCGAAGCCTTTGTTTCTTTCCTGGTGCTTAGGAATAGGAATCAATTGAGGCGGCACCGATGCATGGTAGCGACTCAAATCTTTATTGGTGAAACTATACTGCTCTTTGCTTTCCGATGTCACCTTGGAAGCTGTTGAATCGATAGGTGCAGAGGCAATAATTTTGTCTATTTCTGTGCTCATCAAACCCTATTCATTTTCTTTCTGCTTCTCCAGTTTTTCTATTCGTGGTCTCAAATCTTCCAAAGACTTTTTCATGAATAGAGATTGTTCTCGCCACTTGTCACGGTCATCAGATATGTACTTGAGCTTGTCCACTAGTACACGAAACAAGTCGAGAAGGATTTTAGGCTCCACCAGGGAAGCATTGAAAGGAATGTAGCCAGCTAGTTCAATATCGCTTTGGCCTAGTAGGTCTCTCAAGTTGTCGAAAAATTCTTCGTGAGTCATTTGTCACCTATAGAAAACGAGTGAACCCTGGCAGAAAGCCAGGTAAGATGACTTTGGATATGCGTTGACATGCACAAGCCAGGGTCCACTCGATGGGGGGTATCATTCCACTACCGTGGTTGTGAGCTCTCCTTCATCGACTTTCCCTATAAATGCCTGCACTCCTTCTTTTTCGAGATGCTTGGTTAGTTCTTTGAAATTCTCGCTATCCAGTGCTTCTGCTCCATCTACCCAAACTACTGGCAGGGGATGTTTTCTTGCTCGTAGGCAAGAGACTCTAACAGCTGTTTCCATTCGTTTGGCAGTGTTGAGCTGGTCGAAGGGTACTCCATCCACCATAATCTGCTTACCTTCTATGGAGAGACCAGGTATCGGCAAGTTGCTGGCCATCTCACGTCGAGTAGCATCCACTGCTTCGATGGCATCTGAAAGAACCTGAGACCACTTCTTGAGCTCTTCTGCTTCATTGTCGAATTGGATAGCCTGCTCATGGAGAGCTTGTGACTTGAGAGACATCTTATTCTGCTCACGAAGTTGAGCCAGTTCAGTACGCTTGTCTTCTACACCTTTCTGGTCTGCAAAGGCTTCATCGAGCACCATGTCACGTGTCTTTTGAACTTCTTTGATTTCGTTGTTTGCATCTGTTGTTAGTTCTGCAGACTTTTCTGCCAGCTGGTCTTTTCGCTCTCTGATTTTACGCTCGAGCTCGGCTCTTTGTTCGGATTCCCATTGTCTGAAGTCAACAGTCAGTGAATCTCTTTCACCTTCGTACTTGCTTTCGATTTCTTGAATCTTTAGAGAGCAATCACTTTTGGCTTTCTCAATCCGTTTGGTAATCTCAGTGTCTTTTTCAGTAATCTCTTCATCGAGTTTATTAATATCTCCTTCGAGATTATCTGGTAGCACTGCAGGCACATTCCTTCTGGTCTGTTCTGCACTTTCTGCCTTTGCTTTGGCATCTCGATTAACACCAGTTCTTTCCCTGAATACCGATTCTCGAATGAGAGCCAATTCCTGCAGGGGATGAAGACCTTCTGGCACTGGAGAGACATCAGACTTGGCTATTCCCATCGCTTCCCATAAAGCATCACGGTCAAAGTCTACTGGCATGGCACCAAGTAGCATGATGACTCTATCCTTGTCTGGAGCTCGTAGAAACTCGATAGGATTGGAGAGATGGCCATCGAACAGGCCATTCAAAAACATCTGTGGTCTTGGTACATCTTCGAAGCCAGCTGTATCTTCTACTTGAGCTCGTACTCGAGTACCCTTTGCATTCTTCTCGATACGATACCGCTTGCCATCTTCTCTATCCATTACGATGACAATTTTGGGATCCACTTCTTCACCATCAGAATCGATACGAGCTATCTTAGCCAGGCTACCACCACCCATCGCTGATTTGATTGCTTCGATTGCAGATGTCTTACCAGTGGCATTCTTCCCATGGATAACAGTGATGTTTCCAGGCTCCATGCCAAACTCTCTAACTCCAAGTACGTCTTGTACTTCGAGTGACATTACTTTGAGTTTCTTCTTATTGGCCATCGGAATCTCCTTCTGAATTTAGGATGTCGATGAGACTGGAGATTTCGTTTTCGGTAAGCTTTGAGAAGTTGTACCCTTTTTGCTTGCAAAGATGCTCGAGCTTGTCTGTAGCTTTTGGCCCGTACTTTTCTTTGGCGATTGCCTGCAGCTCGGTAAAAGGGTTGAAGTCCACCTCGGTTTCTTCTTTGGCTCCTTCTGGCTCTTCTGGTGGTGGTGGCTCTTCTTCCTGCTTCTCTTCCTTCTTCTTGCTACTGGAAGGCTTACTCTTGAGCTTATTGGTGAGCTCATCCATCGGTGTTTCTGGCTCCACTGGATCGATGTCGATGACCAGGCCATCCAGATTCTGAGAAACTCCAGATTCTGCCATCTCATCTAATCCAACTGCCCTTTGGATCTCCACTGACACGGGAAGGTATTTGAAAAGCCTTCTAACAGCGGTTTTCCTGGCCATTTCATCCCAGTGGTTATGCCAGGGGCTATCTGGCTTCCTGGCACCAGGACTGGACTTCTTGGCTTCATCCAACTGCTTCATGGAGAGCACTTCAAACTGGTATCCACCACCTTGTAGTTTAGCTACTGCATAGGCACCAATGGCTTCACCAGGGTCATCCATATTCGGTACGTGCTCCAGTCTTTCATCTAGACCATAACCATACTCGAAGTGGTCATTCTCATAGATAACTCGAGCAGAAATAGATACGATTTGACCAGACCTTCTTGCGATGTCTATCATACCTCGATAACCAATCTGAAGTTGGCATTCAGTCTTGTACGGTACGAGGTACGCATGTCCTAGAGCTCCATCGGTTTCCAATCCGAGTTGAGCTGCTTGGATGATGGCTCCAAGCAAACTGGTATGAGTGCAGTTCAGAAGCTTTGGATTCTTCCTGATTGCAGTCATACTGACACGAATCAAACGGTCTGGATTCATGTGCTTTGGAAGAGCCAGTGCTATCTGGTCCTTTTGTTGCACCATTAGGTCTCGAATGGTGGCCATTGGACCCTTTTCTTTTTTCTCTATCGCTGTATTCTTTGCCATGTTGATTTCCTTTCTGGAATTTTTCCCTACTATATAAAACGCTTTAGCTCGGTTTTTGAGTCAGTTTTTCTTCATATTCTCCGCAATAATCGTAATTGGAAACAACAGGCCATTCCAGATTAACTGGAGGGAATCTGTGACATTGGTGTTCTTTGAAAAAAAATTTGCATTTTTCGCAACACTCATCGGGCACTTGGGATACAACGTGTTTTAGGAAACAGTCTTCACATATAAACATAAATTCTTTCATAAAACAGTAGGATGCTCTATTTTCACATTCTCCAACTTCACACAAACCAGCACCAGGTTCTTTGAAGTCACTTAAATCGGCTGGTTCATAATCAGTAGGCATTCCCATATTTTCTCCTGGTTTAAAAATCATGGTCTACATCTCCTTTGGTCTGGTTCGCCTTAGCACTCTGAATTCAGTAGGCTCCACTGTGTAGCCATCTCTCTTTTGGGTTTTGAGTGACAAGACAGTACCATCCGATAGCAGGCCAAAGGTATTACCTTTGAGAGCTGCTCGAAGTTTGGCTTCGTACATGTTGGCATCTTCTTTTGCCCTATTAACGGTATGCTTTGCCTGTTCCCAATCATCGGCAATATTGAGGTAGTCGAAATCCAGCTTGATAGTTGTTCCTTCTTCTGTTGGATACATGCTCTTTACGATGTCGATGGTATTTGGAAGTTCATCTGGTTCTGGTGGATCTTGGTACTTTACTCTTTCCCAAAATTCTTCGAGCACTGGATATGCTGCTTCGAGAAAGTCATCGTTTCTCAACTGGTCGAACCAGGCCAGATTGTAGTATGGAAACTTACCAGTAACACATCCCCATTCAAAACCAGCACAAGCAATCTGTATCTGGTTCTGAATTACAAATGGAAAGCATTTCTCAGTATTGGGATTCCAGGCTTCTGGTGTCAGTCCTGGTATGTCGATGTTTTTGATTTCTAGAGCTCCAGGTCCATCTGCTGGAGCTGGATGCTCTTCACATCCTTCTGTTATTCTATCCAGCGTAGCAGCTAACCAGGGATATTTGGGATGGTACATGAATTTGGTGGCACCAGGGTCAATGACTACTCTGCCAGTCTCTTCGTGGTACATCGAAGCGATTGGTGCTTCCATCTCACGTCCATATTTGAAAACCTTGTTATCTTCGATGGTGTAGCCATTCACCTTCATGTGCCAGATGGCCAGTGGTCCCCTTCGTGGATCTACTCCGAGCACTGCAGGCACTTCACTGGCACCTAAATGATTCCTTCGCTCTTCCAGCCATTCTTTTCTTGTTAGGATTTTCTCAGTCATCGTTTTTTCCTATTATGACAGTTTTTGGGTTTGCCATTTTCCATTGAAGTTTTTCAGATTTTAGTTTGAGGTTTTCTTTCAACAGTACCAGAACAATCCAAATTAGGCACTGCTCAAAAGTTGCTAACTTTCTGTGGAAAAAAGTTTCGATGGTACTATGAAGAATCACATCATCTTTGGCAGCTTCAAAAAAATCTTCCCTTTTGACATCGGGAGGCCAGATGTCTCCTAGTGGTGTGCTCATGGTCGCTCTCCTTTGCACATGTCAACTGAACTAGATTAAAATGGGAAGAATGAGAAGTCAAGCAAAATTGGGAAGAAAAAAAGATTTGCAAAGAAAGAATAGAGCTGATAAGAATGGGAAGTGGAGGTTGCAATGTCAGAAGGGAAAGATTTCTACACCATAAAGGAGATAGCCGAACTCCTAAGTGTGTCTGTGTCTACGGTACATCGGTATATTGACGACGGCTATTTGCATGCTTATCGAATAGCGAATAGAGGTCCGTATCGAATCAAAAAGAAGGAGTACAAAAGATTTTTGAAGGCAGGTCAGTGATGGCAAAGGCCACCAGGGAAAAGATGCTGGAGTATGTGTTCAGGGATGATAACAGCATACCTACATCAGAAGGCTATGACAGGTGTTTAACTTTTCTTTGCTCCAAACTAGATGAAATGCAGGCTCGAATTGATGTACTCGAGCGCAAAAATAATATCCCCTGGAAATGTGAAGAGTGCAACCAGTCGAATGTAGCCTGGAGCGATGAATGTGGAAGATGTGGAGGGAAGAGATGATAATTTACAAATACGAAATACCTATACAAAGTCGATTTCAAATTCCCTTGCCGTATGGCTCGAGAATTCTCAAATTTGAAGAGCAGAAAAATCAAGGTCTTTTCATTTGGGTGATGCATAATAAGCTACAAAAACCAATGACCAGGACTTTTGGTATTCGTGCAACTGGTGAAGAATTCGATTTGTTTGATAACATGGATTACGTCGGAACAGCACAGACCAGTAGCGGGTATGTCTGGCACTTGTTTGAGTTTGTGTAGGAGAAAAAGAGATGAGCGATGAAGCCAAATGGATGATGATAGAGTTTGAAGACAAAGGGCAGAAGTTAAGAAGGCACTTGCACGAAACAGAAGATGGCTATATTTGTACTATTCTCGAACTCAAAGGTGTACCCAGAATCGAGACTGTCATCACTGGACCAGATGCATACAGAAATGACTTCAAACTGGTTCTGCATAAGCCAAACTCATTCGATGATGAAGTAATAAAAAAAGATGTCGAAAAATACAAAAAGCGATGCATCACTCACATCGCAGATCACAGGCAGGTCACAGAATCCAAGCGAATAGAAAAATACCAGGCCAGAATCGAAAAGCTTCCAGAAGTGCAGTGCAGTAAGCTGGAGCAAATAGCAATCGACAAAGATTCTTCAGGTTATACCCAAATGGAATACAAGGGTCACTTTCATGGTTTTGGAGTTGACTTCGAAGAATCGAATGTAGGAGTAGGAAGTTTTTCAGTAGCCATAGTCGAAATAGAAGGTGGAAAGATAATTACCGTACCTGCAGAAGACATAATATTTTTGGATGCAAAATGAGACAACTAGCAGACACATTAGACTACGAAGATACGAAGATACATCGTAGAGAAGATTGCAAGAAGTACGAACAATGTCTTGATATGGCAGCTATCAAGAGATGGAAATCCTTCTCTTGCTCACATTGTCTTGAATTCGAGCAAGGCACTGTAAATGTTGACATATTCGCCAAACAACTAATTGAGCCACCAATACCAGATCGGTTTGGAATGGCCAGGTTTAGCAAACTGCTCTCCAAACGCATGAGAGCCAGAGGTATACCTATAAAACCAGAAGGTGTAAAATGGGGACATTATGAGCAGTTAAAGAATTTGAAGAAGATGCAGAAGAAAGAAAGTGAGGTGTATGATGAGTAACGAAGTTCAGACAGATACATCGTACAAACCACCAAACACTGAAAGACCAGTGCCAACAGTTGTTGAGAAGCTAGGCCAGTCAGTAAAGAAGCACTGCAATTGTGGTGGTAGAGGTCCAGAAGATGTGAAAGCTTGTCCAGCTTGTTTGGTTTGGGCAGAAATGCAGAATGTTTTCCGAGCTCTAATCTAAATTTTTTCTGTCCTTAATCCAGGGGCGAATCGTTATATATAGTAGGGAGATTTTATTGAAGGAGAGCGGCCAATGAGAGATGATTATACGAAGCGCAAAGAGGCATCCCAATACAAGAGTGGAAAAGTCATTGGGTACGTAACTCGCTATGCTTTGACAAATGGAATAATTGAATGTGAAGCAACATATTGTAACGAAGAATATGTTACAACGAATCTTCCAGAGGGATTTTCAGATAGCTACCACGTTGGAGTGGATTTTTACCTTACCAAAAAGTCTGCATGGGAACGAGCTAAGTTAATGAAAAAAAGAAAAATTATTTCGTTGAAGAAACAGATAGAAACCCTAGAGAATAAAAATATAACAATTAGAAATTACAGACCACAAAAAAAATAAGGAGAGCGACCATGCCAGTACGAAAGAACCACAGAAAGCCATGGGATGAGAAGAGCAAGCAAAGACTGCTTGATATGGTCAAAAATTGGAATGACTTGGTAGTTGGAGAGTACCGATTAGGTCTTCTCAACGAAAAGTTCAAAAGAAAACTCAAAAAAGAGTCTTGGGAAAAGCTCATTAGGAAATTGCGAAAAGAGAATAAGAAGAAAACCAAAAAGGGGTACAAAAAAGTAAATCCTATGGATTCAATAAAGAAAAGCAAGTTTCTCTCCAAAGGTGAAAAGAAGATGATGACAGATGCAGTCAAAAAACGCACTAAATCTCGAAGGCAGTGGACACAAGAAGAGAAAGAGAAGCTTGTGGAAGACACTGGCCTATGGCCAACTACAATTGCCTGGTTCACCAGTGCTCAATCGACTCTTAACGGTAATTTTGGAAGAAGAATCTCTCCAAGGGGATGGCTTCGACTGGTTAGGAAGTTTCGAAAAGAGATGCTCGAGCAGGAAAAGTTCTTTGTCTGCAGTCGATGTGGCAAGTATACGCATGCAAAGGATGGAGCTGCAGATGACTTGCCGGATGCCTGCTCGGATTGTTGGGTGAAATACCAGATGCAAAAAGACCAGTTCAAAGAGCAGGAAGCAAAAGCCAAAGAGCTCGGAAAGAAAAAAAACCAGTGGATTGGCAAGCTGGCTCGATTGAAGCCAGGCCATGTTGGTGTCTACCTCGGAATAAACAAGACTGAAAGAATCAAAATCCTTGGTTTCGATGTTCACAATAGGGCTCTAGTCGAAGTATTCGAAAGAGATGATTCTGAGATGACAATCCCCAATGATGATCTCTTTGAGTACTTCGAGCTGGTTAAAATGGTGGAGCCACTGCAGGTTTTCACAGAATCTCTGATGGGAAAATGGGTAGAATGTATTGATGCCAGTGGAAATGCTTCTGCTCATTTAGTCGAAGGAGAAGAATACGAAGTGCTTGGTGGAAGGCATTATACTAAACCAGAACTTGATGACCAGCTGAATGTGAAATGTGGTAGTAATACTTTATGGGTAATCGGGCGATTTGCAGCACCAGAGTCTGAAGCAGTGACACAAAAAACTTGGGATCTGCGAAATCTGAAGCTCCAGTCGAAGGTGGAAGAGCTCGAGGTAGACCTCGATAATGCCAAATATGCCTTCAAAGAGAAGCAGAATGAGTACGATATTCTCTACAAAAATTTCGAAGCTCTCCAGAATGAGCTCACCGAAGAGCGTAGAAGACTTCAAATTCTGTCCAGTAAGAGGTTTCTCCACCTTGTGATGAATACCAATCCCAAAGCAATTGAATCCCTGCAGTTCATCATAGATAGGATTGGTTCATTCTCAGATGACTCGGTATGGAGAGAATTCGGAGCTCCACTCGATTTCAAAACTAAATAGCCGAATTCCAGAAAAATATCCCTCTTAGTACAACATTCACTTTACGTCTTGCCATAAATCGACAATAGGACTTAGGTTGAATTCAGACGGCATCGGTTAGTTTACGAGGTCGCTCTCCGTTCTTTCTGGTGCCGTCCTTTTAAAATAGGAGCAAATTTGTGCCTGCACCAGTAGTGAAAACAGCCGAACAGGAAAGATTGTGGCGAAAAGCGAAGAAACTAGCAGAAGAGCAAGGAAGAGCAGGCCAATACGACTATATAATGGGAATCTTTAAACAAATGCGAGGTATGGAAAAAGCTGGATCCATGCCTGGCATTGCCAAACCAGGCCAGGACAGGCTTTGGGAAGTAGCCAAGAGAAAAGCCAGGCAAGCAGGTAGAGAACGTGATTACGATTATGTGATGCAGCTCTATCGGGAAATGACTGGATGGAAAAGCCAGGCCATGGAAAAGTCCTACCTGGTGCCTCAAAAGGTACTGGCTCATATGAGATTCCAGGGTCAAGTGCCAATTCCAGAAAATATCGAAGCCATTCGACTAGCAAAAGAGAAGCCTAAACCGATGTCAGTAGCTCGAATTATGGCTCATGATGAGCCTAGAATCAAAGTATCGAGTATTGTCAAAGACTTAGGCATGGATATAGCTACTCAGAATGACTGGACTAACTTTCTGGAAACTGTAGTAGTGAGTGCTCCAGACGAAATATCACTGAGAAATGATGTGGTGAGCAAGTGCATGAATGAGCGAATGAATGCAGCTCTTCGAATGGCCATTCTCCAACGTGCAGTACGCCACTGGAAGGAATATCGTAAGTCCATGATACACATAGTGAAACCAGAAGAATTGCTCGAGAAAGCAGAAGCAAGAGGTGGAAAGTATCATAAGCGAGTACCACGGGAAAAAGGTGGCTACACGTACTATTACGATGAAGAGAAGTACAAGGCGAGCAAGAGAGCTCATACAAGCGGCGATGAAGCCAGCACTACCTACATCTCCAATCGCATCCAGAAATGCCTGGAGATGGCAGGGAAAGCTGGTTGTGGACCAGATTCTTTCAGTGATCTGGTAAAGAAGTATGGAGCCAAGAAGGTGGCCACGGTGCTCAAAGAAGGGACTGGCAAAAAGTACTCCTTCGAGAAGGGAAAATTCTTCCTGCAAAAAACAGACAAGAAAATTGCAGGAAAGCCAGAACCCAAAAAAGTAATGAAAGAGCCTGTTTCATTACCCAAAGAAAAAATCAAGAAATCCGAGCAATTCACTTTGGAAAAAGCAGGTCCACATAAGTACATCTCAAAGAAAAGGGATTCCAAGGGTAACTGGGTTTACACCTACGAAGACAAAACCAAGGTAGGTGGCAAAGAATCTTTCACTATTCGAAGGAAGGATTTGGAGCGAATTGTGCCTGCCATTCGGGATTACCTTCAGTCTGGACGTGGTATCAGCATAGCTCAAGTGGCCAGGTCTTTTCGGATAGAAAAAAGAGCAGCCATCGAGATAATTCGTGGATTAGAAGAAGGTGGAGCCATCAAGAAAGATGGAGATAAGTATTATCACGTCCGTAGTAGGTCAGACTACATATCCAAAGAAACAAAGAAGGATTTGGCTCGACTGAAAAAAGAGCGCGAAGCAGAGAAGAAAAAACCAGAACCAAAGCTCGTAATTCCCAAAGAAGATAAGAAAAAGCTCGTACCTGGTGAGCAGCTAGGGCTTTTCCAGAAGCCAGTGAAGCCAGAAGAGCGAATTCTCACCATGGATGAAGAGAAGACCACTGAAGAAAAAGTGGAAGATTCTCAAAAGCAGAAGGAAAACCAGGAAAAGGAGCAAACCAAGGAAGAGCCTACTCCAGTTAAGACTGAATCAGAAGGAAATTGGGATGATATGGACTGGCTGGAGTACGAGTACGAGCGCGTACATGAAGCAATGGCAGATGTAGAAGATACTGATGAAATGCTTCGTTTAAGAGCACGTTTCGACAAAGTAAAAAACGCAATATCAGCTTTGAAGAAGTTCAAAAAAGAACCAAAGCAGAAGCCAGTGCCAAAAGAGATAGTGGAAGATTCCAAACCTGAACAGAAGGCAGACAAGGAGTACAAATTCACCATACCAGCGAAGACCATTCAGAAGCTGGAGTCGAAAGTGGACCACCAGCCATATTCAGCTGGAGATGTACTAGCTGGCAATGCTCCATACGGACCAGGGGATTCAATGTCTGCAGACCATGATAGTCAAGAGAATGCTTACATCATCGATGACTATCCTTATGGCAGGCAAAGAACAGAAAAGCGTGTTTGGGTTGAAACGAATAAGAATGGCCAGCGAATGGTGAGCCAGACCAAACATCCCTACAAAGGTCATTGGAACAAACCCAAGTACAGCAATTACTACGATATGCTTAGTCTCAAAATGGATGAAAAAGGTCACGTCACATACGGAATAGCTGATATGACCTATGCCAAAGAGGGACTTGCAAAATTCAAAGAAGAGCATCCAGATACCTATGCCAAGCTCTCTAAAAATCAGCAAATCCAAATCAATAGCATCATCAAATTTCAACAGAATCGAGATGCTGGAATGAGCTTCGAAGAAGCACGTCAAACCATGTTGAAAGAGCATGTTCAGACCTTGAAGCAAGAAGGTTTGCCGGAAACATGGAAGAAGCAGAAGGAAGCCAAGCAAAAGCAACAGAAAGAGAAGTTCAAGGAAGAGCCTATCGGTGAAGCACCAGTAGTTTCTGCAAAGCTGAAAGAGCTCGGGTTACTCAGTATTTCCGATGCAGCCAAAATGGACACAGTAGCAGATATAAAGGGTCATCTGGCAGAATATGGGAGATCCGATTACTTTGGTGCCAGATCGATAGCTAATGCCTATAAGCGATTGGCAAAGCAGGCCACAGAAACGAAACATCACAGACTGGCTACCCAGTACAAACACCTTGCCAGTGTATTGGACAATTTAGGTGGTCATGGTCTTCCTAGAAAACAAGCAGTGAATGCTTTGGATAAGCTGAAAAAGCATGTAGCCAAACATGGTACGGTAGACGAATAATGGGTAACACAGTCGATACGCATGGAAGCAAGGGTAAGGGATGGATTGGTGTAGACCTCGATGGCACCTTAGCTCACTACGATGGATGGAAAGGTGAAGAGCACATCGGAAAGCCTATCCCTGCCATGGTTGACCGTGTGAAGCAGTGGCTCAATGAAGGTAAGGATGTACGAATCCTAACTGCCAGGGTAGCTCACCAAAGAGGTACTGGAAGCAGAAGACGTTCTATAACTGCAATCTACAATTGGCTGGAAGAGCATATCGGTCAAAAGCTCCAGCTTACAAATTCAAAAGACCATGAGATGATCGAGCTTTGGGATGATAGGGCAGTACAGGTAAAGCCCAATACTGGCCAAAGAGCAGATGGTCTCAAGAAGTCGATGGAGAAAAATATGTCTGGTAAATTCAAAATGAAATTAGTCACTGAAAAGAGTGAAAAGCCAGAAATTGATGAGCAAGAAAAAGAAGAGCTCAAAGAGCAGAAGAAAGAGCCACCGAGTATGGTGCCAGGCATAAAATCTGATTGTGAAGATGACCTCGAAGACCTCAAGAAAGAAAAGAAGCTCGAGAAAGCAGGTCCGTACATAGGACCCCAAGGTGGAAAGTACAAAGATGCTCAACGCAAGATTCCTTGGAAAGAAGAGTACGGTGAAGAGCACAGTAAACCATCGAATAAATACCAGGCAGCACACGATAAGGCTCTCAAGAAATTACAAGATGTATGGGGGCCAACTGCTTTGGATATTAATCCAGACAAAATCTCAGATCCAAAGATAAGAAAGGTATTTGAGACAGCTCACCAGAAGTATTGGGATGCTAAAAATGATTTGATGGATTATCAGACTGAGCAGCAAGAGAAGAAGGATGCGAAGGCCAGGGAAGCACGAAAAAAGCAATTGGGTTCTTTTAATACCAAGATAGAAAAAGATTTTAAGAAAATGAAAGAGGCACATCTTGCCAAATGGGGGGATGTGATGATTGATGAACTTCCCCCTGAAAAGAAGAAAGAGTGGGAAAGTGACTTTCGAAAAATCAAAATGAGGCAAGAGGCCATAATTGAACTACAGGCAGCTGGAAACAAAGCCAAAAAATCGATGGAGCCAGGCATGTCTGGCATCGAAGAGCTCGAGCAGTTTGCTAAGGCAGGACCACATAAGTACATCTCGAGAAAAAAGGTTAAGGGTAATTGGGTTTACGAATATCCAGAAGACAAGAAAAAGAAAAAAGGGCACATTAGGGCCAAAGCCGATGAAACTGTAGAGAAGTTAAATAGCAAACTGAAAGAAAGTGGATTGTCAGGAACAGCTCATGTCGATTATTTATATGGACGAATGGGTAACATTAGAATTGAAAGTGCTTCTGGCACTACAGCAGCAAACATCATGATTGATGATGGTGTCTTCAAAATACCTCGTAAGGTAAAAGAACAGTATGGAGCTGAGAGTAAATTTGTTAGAGTTTTGAAAGAAGTAGTAAAGCCTTCTGAAGACAGAAAAGTACAACAAACTGAAGGTGGCGAATTCAAGGATTTTGGAGAGCCCTTTGGTGTTGGAGCTGAATTGAAACTGAATGGTCATCCAGCTAAGGTCAAAAAGATAGTTGAAACCACGGATAAACCAGGGAACAAAGAGTACGAGGTTACTCTTAGCCAAAAAAACAAACCTGATATAACCGCTAGACTGAATAGCGAAGGCCATTGGACTTATGCACGTGATTGGAAAGAATTCAAAGACCTATGGCATCACAAAGATACAGGTAAAGAAGCAATAAAAATCAAACATGAAGTAATGAAAAAAAGCGAGGTAGCAATGTCTGGAATAGAAGAGCTAGAATCATTCGTAAAAGGTGGACCATACATCGGGCCGCGTGGTGGGAAGTGGGCAGATCCAGATCACAAAATACCTTGGGCAGAATCTGAGAAGAAGAGAGCCAAAGGGAAGACTGCCAAAGAGTGGCCTACTTTGAAAGATGATAGAGTAGACTCTCATGCTGTTCGTGAGCTCGAGCTCTATGCTGATAATGACCACGATCTGTACAGGCAGAAGGAAGCCTTCCATTCGAATGTGGTCAAGAAGATGGCAGCTGGAAAGTATGACCATGCACAAGCTCCACAACTTTGGTCTTACTATGCTGATAGGGTAGCTGCGAAGTACACCAAGGAATTTGGTGGCAACTTCGATAAACCTACCAGGCAGGCACTGGCACATGAGATGGCCAATGACTTCCATGATGAAGTGAAGCAGAATCCAGACGACTACGAGAAGTTTGTACCCAAGAAGTACAAAAAGGATTGGGGCAAGAAGGAAGGCACTGGTCCAAAAGATGTGATGACTTCCATGCCAATTCTTAGCCAGATGAACACAATCAAGAGAGACCCTGCAGAACTATCCATGGGTGATAAAGCTGATTTGAAATCTGTTGGTTTTCTCAAAGTGAATAAGAATGGAAATTCAGTTCTTACAAAGCAGGGTAAGTATGTCAAGGAAACGATGCAGCCAGTAGCCTATGCAGCTGCTCGCAGAACAGTAGCCAGGCTACAAAACAACAAGATAGATATGGCAGAAGTTAGTTCTGACATCAAAACCGATTTGCGCGGTATGGGTTGGGCAAAAACAGACAAAAACGGAAACACAGTTCTTACCAAACAAGGTAAAGCTTCAATGAAAATAACTGGAGCTCCAAAGATAGAGAAAAGCGAGGTAAACATGTCTGGAATAGAAGAATTGGAAGAATTCACAAAATCCAGTGGAGCAGGTGGCATGCCAACTGGAAAGCCACGAATTGGTGGCACTGGTGGAGAGCAAGGTGGACCACTGGCAGGCAAAGGGAAAACCAGTGGATCTGGTGATTCATCCAGTGGAGAGCCTATTGGAGCTCCAAAGCCGAAAAAGGACAAGTTGAGCGAAGATGATGCAGAAGACGAAAAGCAGATGAAGCCACATAAGAAGCCTATCGAGAAGATGGCCAAGTCTGATGATGATCTGCCTATCCAGAAGTCAGACACTTCTCCACAAGGCCAAAGAGACATGGTGGCACATAGAACAGCTCAAGTAGTCTCGAAGATAAGGAAAGGCGAAGAAGACATCCAGGGTTATGCAGTTGGAGTAGCTCCACCACCAGCACCAAAAGAAGAGATGGTGAAGGGCAAAGAGTGGAATCAAGGTCCAGATTCTTTTGTCAACTACTCCAATCAAGCAGACCTCGAGATAGAGAAGCTCTTCAAGTCTGATGATTTCTACACCAATGGCTCTCCTACTATAGGAATGCAGCCACTGTTGAAACAACAGAAGACTTGTCCATCATGCAAATCTACGATGAACAAATCTCTTTCTGCTTGTCCAAGTTGCGGATTTGGAACAGTAGAGCATCGAGTAGTGCCAGTGAAAGAGCAAAGCACTGAGATGCAGAAGTCCACCAGGGGACCACTGTTGAAACCAAGGGTCGAGAAGGATTTGTATCTTCCTAATGGAGTAGACAATTCTGAAGAAGAGTAAAGGAAGTGCCCTATGGGTTTTTTTCGAGATGAATTTGGAAGGCTAGGAAGAGAAGCTATAGGCTTACTTGGTGCCTCCCTGCAGAAAGCAGCACAATCTTCATCGGAAGAAACGCTTGAGAAAACCGATGCTGGTGGACCAGTGCCAACTGAGAGTGCTCAAGAAGACCCTAAAGCATTGCTTTGGGATCCATTCTCGATTGTAGAGCAGCTCGGATACAAAGATAGGAACAGTGCTATCACCTATGGCACCTTGAAAGCCATCACTTATCGAATGCCAATTGTGCAAGCGATAATCCAGACTCGTATCAATCAGGTAGCTGCATTCGCAGTACCACAACATGACAAATACCAGATAGGGTTTAGGGTCAAGTTGAGAGAAAGCGAGAAGGAGCCAACAAAGGCAGAGCTCAAGTGGATGAAGGATATGGAAGCTCTTCTAATGAATACTGGTGTAACCAATAATCCACAAGGAAGAGACAACTTCGAGACTTTTCTGAGAAAGATTACCTACGATTCACTGACCTATGACCAGATGACTTACGAAATCGTAGAGAACAAAAAAGGATTGCCTGCAGAACTGTATGCAGTGGATGCAGCCACCATGAGACTGGCAGATAGTGCCAGTGCAAATTTCGATGAAGATGATGTCGATGCTGTTAAGTACGTCCAAATCTACGATGGCATGATAATAAACGAATACACTCAAAATGAGATGTGTTTCGGTATCCGAAATCCTCGCTCGGATATTCGATTACAGGGTTATGGAGTGAGTGAGCTCGAGATGCTCATAACTACGATAACCAATCTCTTGTATTCGTGGCAGTGGAATCAAAACATATTCACCCAAGGTTCTGCAGCCAAAGGTGTTTTGAACTTCAAAGGTACGATTCCAGAAAAGCAGCTCCAGGCTTTTAGGAAGCAGTGGTACACTCAGATTGCTTCTGTACAAAATGCCTGGAAGACACCGATTACCAATGCAGAAGATTTGCAGTACATCAATATGCAAACGACTGCCAGGGATATGGAGTTTTCTGCATGGATGGACTTTCAAATCAAAGTCTGTTGTGCACTCTACTCCATGGACCCGATAGAGCTCAACTTCAAATATGGCAATGCTGGCCAGAAATCAGCACTCAATGAATCGAACAACAAAGAGAAAATCACTGAAAGTAAAGAGCGTGGTTTGAGACCACTTCTTCGATTCATCGCACAAGGTCTGAACCAGAACTTCTTGTGGCCTATCAATGAAAACTTCGAGTTTGCCTTTGTAGGACTGGATGCAAAGACACAAGCCGATACCATCGACATCAATACGAAGCGAGTCAAATCGATAATGATGATAGATGAAATCCGAGCAGAAGACGACTTGCCACCACTTCCAGATGGAAAAGGTGAAGTGATACTCGATCCAACTTGGTTGCAATTCTCTCAAGGTGTAGATGGACAACAGCAAGGCGAAGAAGGTGCGATGTTTGGAGAAGGTGAAGAAGGCGAAGAAGAGCCTGGTGGCGAAGAAGATGTGGACTACGAAAAGTTACTAGCTGAATACGAAGCAGAAGGCGATGAAGACGAAGAAGACGAAGAAGAGTCTGAAAAGAGCCTACGAAAAAGCTTCGTTGTGAATTTATAGGAGCAACAAATGGCCATTAGAATCAAACACAAAGTAAGACCACAGATAGCTGAAGATACGGCTATGAAGAATCTTCTGTATGGTCCAGATGATACGCTATCTGAAGTCACCATCGATTCGTATGTGAGGCAAACATCTGGAAAGATAAGCATCGCTCAAAATACGAATGAAGATGTTCCTTTGGGTGACATCACTGCAGTGAAGGGTTTCTTTCTTCAGGTGAATGGAGATTGCCAAATAAAAATCAATGGCAGTGCAGATGCCATCCAGGTACGCAAGGCCACAGATGCCAATGTGGATTGGGCAAAATTCTTCATCGAAGCAGATATTAGCCAAGTGAATATCACTGCTCCAGCTGATTCGGCTATCAGTGGTACTTTCTGTGCTTGGGGTGATACCTCTTAAACCTGAAGGATGAAAAATGCGGTTAAAGCTGGATGCAACACCAGAAGAGCTTAAAGAGAAAGCACCTAATCTTCTGAAGTCTCTTGGTGAGATACTCGAGCCAGTCTCACCAGAAATGGCAGAAATACTTGAGAAGGCTTTACCTCGCAAGGAGTCGGAGCTCAAGTTTCCAGTTTTAAGAGAGCTCCAGAAGAGAACAGAAGTACTCTACGACCAGCAACTAGAGCTCATGCTCAAAGACATCTCCAAAGTACTGAATCGAAGTAAGACCAGAAAGTCACTTGATGAAGAAAACGACTTAGAGAAGGCAGGACCCTATATCGGACCCAGAGGCGGGAAGTGGGCAGATGCTGCTCACACTATTCCTTGGAAGGAAGAAGAGCAACCTACCAAAGAACAACGTCTGGCAGCTATGAGCAAGGAGCAATTCAAAGAAGCGGTAAAAGATGGTGTTAGCTTGCATATGCATCGTGGCATGTCGAAAGAAGACAAAGGACATGGACCGCAATGGTTTGCTACTTCTAAAAAGACTGCATCTAGATACGCAAAAAATGTTGGAGAAGATGGTATAGTAAAAACCAAAACTGTAGTCATGAAAAAACCCTACATAGCCAGCACTGTAGAGATGATAAATGTTGCTACTGGCACTGTTCAAAAATTAAAAGAGCAAGGCTATGATGGAATTGTGACTCAGTGGAGCGGTGGAATACCCACTAAGTTTAATCCAAATCCAGAAAAAGAAATTTGGGCAGTAGATTTCGAGTCTATGAAGAAGTCTCTAGCCTCTCCAGACTACACCGAAAAGATAATAGACCAGGAAGAAGACAGGTACGAAATAGTCAAGCAAGAGTTGGTTAGCAGGGGATACCAGGAATCGGATTTTGAGCAAGGTGGACCCTTGCATGGATACAGTACAAACGAATTGCTCGAGATGATACGAGACAAAAGGGATGATTAGTGAGACCTCGATTCAAAGTATTGGATAAGACTTTCAACACTCGAGCGAAGGATAAGACTTCGCTACGGAAAGCACAGCAAGCGAAGACCAGGGCTCCTATTGAAGATTCTGAAAAGTGCTACCTGTTTAAAGAGCCAGTGGCAGAAGAGCCCGAAGAAGTGAACATCCCTAGTGTTCAATGGGATTGGGGTGATACTACAGCTACGAGTGGTGATGTTTATATTTGGAATGGTCGTATGTATGTCCACTCAAACGTAACGATGGGAGCTACTTGGTAATGCTACTGACACCAGAACAGCTGTTTGAAATACAGAAAATTATCGAAGAGCATCACCAGGCTTTTGCAGCCAATGCCTTTGGTCAAGATGCTGTTCCACCAGAAGTGTTAAGGAAGCTCAAAGAAAAAGGTCTCATCAAAGAATCCGTAGATTCTATTTCGGAGTCTTACACATACGGTCAACTGATTGGTGTTCTAGAGAATCAAAAAGTAGCAGACATGTCCTATTTGGAATTCAAAGATTACATGTCTGACAATCCGATACCGCTATCTCCAATCGAGCGCGGTGCGATGGCCATGGCAGCTGCTAGTGCTGGCCAGTACTGCAGGGGATTAGGAAATCGAGTCGATGTAGCCACTGGAGCGATACTCATCGAAGCAGACCAGCAACTTCGAGCTCGGATGGAAGCAGACATTCGAACAGCTACTGAAGAGAACATAGCCAGGCGAGAAACAGTAGAGCAGCTGAAAACCGATTTGGGATGGGCTACTCGAGATTGGTCAAGAGATATGAAGCGAATCGCAGTCACTGAGAAAGTCACTGCGATGAACCACGGTACTGCAAACCATTTCAAGAAGCAGCATGGAGCAGATGTCCTGGTGGCCAAGAGAGCCATGCCAGATGCCTGCAAACACTGCCAAAGACTCTACAATGGACCAAATGGACCACGTGTATTCAAACTATCTACCCTCGAAGCCAATGGAACAAACGTAGGGAAGAAAACCGCTGATTGGTTAGCCATCGTAGGAGCTACCCATCCCAATTGCCAGTGCATTCTGATTCGGATTCCAAAGGGATGGGGATTCGATGAGCATGGTGATCTCGTACCAGGTGGAGAAATTGACCTCTATGAGACTCCAGATGACTTGGCAGCATCGCTCATGGAAGAGATGGAGCTCCAGAAGGCTTTCAAGCTCCAGGGTCATGTCACCTACCAGGGGATTCCGATTGCCATCGAAAATAAGGAAGGTTCTGTCCGTAAATGGACTGATGTGAATGGTGCCACTGGTGAGACCAAAATGGTCGGTGTCAACTACGGATATGTCAAAGGCACCATGGGTGCAGATGAAGACGAAATTGATGTTTTCGTAGGACCAGATCCAAGGGCAAAACTGGTCTATGTCATCGAGCAGCAAAATCCAGATACTGGTACTTACGATGAGCAGAAGTGCATGCTCGGATTCCCAAATCAGAAAACTGCAGAACGCGCATACATGCTCCATTACGACGATCCAGACACTTTCATCATCACTGTGGAGCCAATGGAAGTTGAGCACTTTAAGCGATGGGTGTCCACCACGAAGCCTAAAAAAGGCGAGATGGCAAAGAGCTCAAAAGATGATTTAAGTAAATCTAACCAAAATCATCTTGAAGACAAATTGAAGCTGGTTGTTCTAATTCCAGAAAGACTCGAAAAAGCAGCTGCTCGAGGTGGGAAGTACATCAGAAGAGTACCCTACACCGACAAAACAGGGAAAAGAAAGTACAGATATTACTACAGTCAATCAGCTGCAGCCAGGGATGTGCAAGCTGGAGAGACCATCAAACTCGGTAAACAGTATGCTGAAGTGAAGAAAATCGATAAGAATGGCACCATTCATCTCGAGGTAGGCAAAACCACCATTCGAGTAGCTCCAAAACAGTGGGATAATTTGCTGGCCACTCATTATGGAGATGCCTACTTCAAGTGGGCAGAAAAGAGGGCAGCACAATCGGTCAATGCTGTTCTAAGGCATGTTCCCAAAGAAGAGCTGGTGGATTTGAAGGGCAGTACGGACAAGGAGAGACTCGAAGACCTCAAAACTCGAGTACCAAAAGTGTACGATAAACTCCAGAAATCCTTCCAAAGAGCTGGAGTGAATCCATTTAGAGCCAAGCAGGTACTGACTGCTTCCCTGGAAAGAAGGGGATGGGAACCAGAAGCTCGAGCAGCTGTTATCGGAAATGTCATCACCAAGAGGGATGAGAATTATCGTACTACCATACGAGCAGCTGAAAACCTTGCTGGTGGAGCTCGAGTAAAGGTAGGACATGTCGGAGCAGTCACTGAGATAGTCGAGCAGGCCAAAAATCCAGAAAAAGACTCGATTGCAGAAGTGGCAGCACAAGCAGAAAAAGAACTGGCCAAGTTGAGCTCATTGCTGGCCAAAGCGAAATCGGGAAATCGGGAAGATGCTGGTGAAGCACTGGCAGCTGCACTCTCTTCGAAGGCTATCCAGCAACTGAACATGATTTCTAAGGCGTTTCCTGGCATTCAGGACAAGGCAGTAGAGCCTGCCAGGGAAGCCATGCTGGAAGCTCCATCAGTGGCTCCTACTAAGCCTAAGAGCGATGGGAGCTCCACCACAGTCTTTGTAGCTGGTGAAGGTGGACAACCAAAGGGGTTGAATGCCAGGTACAAGCTGGTGGAAGCAGATGATGCCATAGCCAGTCACGATCCAAGGTCTTTCAACCAAAGGAAAGACTATCCAGAAGGTGTTCAGGAAAGAGCGTACCATCGAGACAAGTCAGAACAGGCAAAAGTCCAAAGGAATGCTCAAAGGCTAAGGCCAGAATTCGTTATCAATACCAATCCCGATGCAGTGAATGGAGCTCCAATCATGGGTCCAGATGGAGTGGTACTTGGTGGCAATAGTCGAACCATGTCGATGCAACTGGCGTATGCCAGGCATCCAGAAAAAGCCAAAGAGCTACGCTCGTACATGCTCGAGCATGCTCACGAAGTGGGATTCTCCAAGGAAGATGTGGAGCAGTTCAAAAATCCGATACTGGTACGAGTAGTCGAAGATGGTGGAAAAACCAAGGAAGACAAGCAGTTACTAGTTCGACAGATGAACGAATCCTTCACTCAAGGTATGGATCCACGTACCATGCAAGTGGCCATGGGTAGGAAGCTCACCGATGAGACCTTGGAAGAGCTCGGAAAAGCCATGAAGCCAGATGAGACTCTCAATGCTTTCCTGGCTACGAAGAGAGCAGAACCCTTCATCAATTCTCTCCAGAAAGTGGGAATCATCGACCAAAGGAATGCAAACCAGTACTTCCTGAAGAATACCAAGAAGTTGAATCCAGATGGCAGAACACTGGTGGCCAGAATTCTCGTAGGACGTACCGTGGAAGATGCAGACCTCTTATCTGCTACCAAACCAAGTCTGATAGAGAACATCGCTCGAAGTGTACCGTACATGGCACAAGCAAAGTCATACGGTAAGGGTTACGATTTGAAAGACGACATTCGTACTGCCCTAGATGCCTATAATAGCCTGCAATATCGAGTAGATACTGGCTCGATACCAGCATTGAATGCAGACATGACTGCTCATCGATTCGATAATCTGTTTGGCCAGCAAGAGATGTTTGGTGGCCAGCATCCAGTTACTGAGAATCCAAGGGCAATGGGATTGCTCGAGGTGCTGATACGGAAACCAGGACCAAATCAGATTACCAAGGTGTTCAAAGATTATGCCAGGCAAGCAGAACTGAATCCAGAAGGGCAGGCTTCGATTTTTGGAGCCAAAGAGTCCCCTACTGATATTTTCCAGAAAGTGGTCAAAGAAAATCTTCCTAAGCCACCAGAAGAGAAGCAAGCTGGCCTATTTGGGAAGAGCGAATTCATAGTGCCAGAAGGAATGGACAAGTCTTGGGGATACTTCGTAGGACCACGTGGTGGAAAATGGAAGGATGCTGCTCACACCATTCCATGGGAAGAGCCGGAAAAGGAAAAAGGCAGGAAGAAACTAGGGAAGCCAGGACCAGACACCGATGATGTGAAGCCACTTCCAGGCCAAATCGACATTTACGAGCATGTTTACGGGAAATCCTTCGAGGGACTGTCAGGGATAGAGCTGTTTTCCAAGGGAATCCCCAATACCATTGGTGCGAGAACCAGTCCACAAGGGAATAGAGCTCCAGGACCAGGTTTGGGTGTCAACTACGTGATTCCGATGCCAAAGAAAAACCCTGGTCATACTCCAGGGGATAGGGAATTGCCTGGTAAGGATGAAATATTTGGATCCAAAGAGGGAAAATCGAAGCATTCCTTGTACACCACCAAGGAAGAATACGAATTCATGGAGCAGAATCGCCGGAAATTCCCACTGGAAACACCACAAGTCTACATCGAAGCCAATGAAGATGCTAGAGTAGGCACTGAAGAGCGTGGAAAATACGTGAAAGAAGAGAATCTTCGAAATGCTCCAAGACCTAAGAATAAAGCGAAGATAGAGCCTACTGAAGAAGAAGACGACGAATAATGCGATGTCCTAAGTGCAAAAACCACGTACTTCAGAAGAGTGGACGTAGAACCAGGCTACGGACCACTGGCCAGGTTATCTTCGAGGATAACGTGTGCAAGGCCAAATGCTACTGGTGCAAGGAAGAAATCGAGATTCCACTGGAGATTCGAGAAGGCACTCCGATAGTCAGTGAGCAATTTATTTTGACAACCAATTCCGTTTAATGCATTATTGTGGTGTTCGAGAGAGTTGATTTCCCTTCTCCACTAGTCCTGGTCCACCATGCCAGGACTGGTCTCTCTTACAATTGAAAAAGTCCAGAAAAACTAAGCTTGACACCTTCGTTCAATAACCATATTTTTACTTCAGATATGCGATAGGTCCAAAAAGAGTGTAAAAACTCGATAGGGGCAGACACGCTGATTCATCAGTAGTCTGCCCTTTTTTTGTTTTTGGAGAGAAAATGTCAAAGTTGCCATTCGATTTTGAAGTACCCTTAGAAGTATTCGAAAAAGCCGATGCAGAACCAGGTAAACAAAAGAGAATTGGTGGACTGGCATCTGTAGAAACCAGGGATAGGCAAGATGAAACCATACTAGCACGTGGTTTGGATTTTTCAGACTTCCTTCACAATGGCTGGTTCAATGATAATCATTCGAAAGTCACTACGGACATTTTGGGTTATCCAGAAGCTACTCAGTACGTGAGAAAAGGTTCTATGCTTCCTACTGGCAAGAAAGCCAAAGCAGATGGCCACTGGGTAGAGGGATACCTTCTCGATACCGAAAAAGCGAAAAAAGTTTATGAATTGGGAAAAGCTCTCCAAGAGACCAATCGAAGACTTGGGTTTTCTGTAGAAGGCAAAATCCAAAAGAGAAGTGGTCCATCCAATAAGACAATCGCAAAAGCCCTGGTACGCAATGTGGCCATAACAAACTGTCCAGTGAATCCAGATGCCACTATGGACATACTGGTGAAGTCACTGCATGCGGTAGAAAAATCCGAACCAGATGAGCTCGAGAAGATGCTTTCCATGGGTACTCCTACTCCAGGCCAGGCTCCAACTGGAGTGAAGACTGGTGAAGGAGCTGGCCAGGTAATAACTGGTGAGAGTCTCGAAGATGATGAGAAGCTCCAAGAGTGGAAAAAAGAAGCCAAGAAAAAGAAAAAAGACACCAAAAAGTCTTTAAGCAATAAAGAAGTACGAGCTTGGTTCAAAGCTCGATTACCTAAAGCAACGTCAACACAGATTGATCGTGTTGTAAGGATTACCCATGCGTTGAAACGCAAAGGGGAAATTTAAGGAGAGTGGCTATGAGCGACAAAGAGAAGCAGAAGTCGAATGAGCTAGAGAAAGCCATGGAGCCAGAAGGAGAAGAAGAGGAAGTATCAGGTGAAGAGGAAAAAGAGGAAAAAGCTGGTCCTGATGATGGATGCGGTAACACTGGTGGTGGAGTAAAAAGTAAAAATGCTCCTACTGCCAAGTCTGCTTGCAAATCCGAAGACCTCACCGAAGATGACCTCGAAAAATCCCTTGCAAAACTGGAAGAGTACACCGAAGAAAAAGATGTTCCTACCAGAAGGCAAGTACTTCTCGAGAAGGCTCAAGAAGGAGAGCTCACCAAATCCGAGCAAGATGAGCTCTTCCAGATCCTTGGTGGTGGTGAAGCCAAACCAGACTCCACTTTGGTAGAAGAAGTGGAGAAAGCCATGGAGCCAACTGAAGACATGCAGAAGGCACTGGATGTCTCTGACTTTCTTAGTGAAACTCACGAAGAAAACAAGCGAGTCAATACTGTTTTGGCAGAACGTATTGAGAAATCGGATTCCAGACAGCAATCCTTCAATCTGATACTTGCGAAAGCAATAACAGACATTGGAAAGCTAACCAAGTCCGTAGATGAGAGACTTGCTGGAATCGAAGGTCAACCTGCTCGAAAGCCAAAGAGCCAGGCCAGACCACTAGCGAAGAGCTTTGCCAATGCTGAACCAACAGCTGGTCAAGGCAATTTGAGCAAATCTCAAATTCTCGAAACAATGGATGAATTGTTCAGGAAATCCATAGATGCTGGCAATGATGGACTGGTCGAAGGGGTCAACATGCAGATGGCATCTACCAAGTACGAAATGACAGGAAACGTATCTCCACAAGTTTTGGAGATGGTCAAAAGGCACAGAAGCTCAGTCCATTAAAGGGACAAGGCGTTAACAAGGAATGTCTGAAACACAGACAAAATAAGGAGAATGACAATGCCGGAAATGGTAAGTTGGAAAGACTACGAAGGTGTTGAGGGATTTGCGGCCACGTCCCAAGAAGATGTCAATGAACTTAACAAAGCACTCACTGCAGGTTCTGACATCAATGCACCAGGAAGTGTGACACCAGGTGATGGTTTTGCTCTCAGAGTGGAGAGTCTCGAAAGTACGCTGAAAAACACAACGTACAAGATGACTCACATCAGGTTCTGGAAGGGAATTCCCAAGCTTCCAGCCTACAACACTGTTGAAGAGCACAATGAGCTTTCGAGCTACGGTGAGAATCCAGATTCTGGATTCATCACAGAAGGAGCCCTTCCCACTGAAGACGACTCCAGCTACGAGAGAAAATACGCAGTAGTGAAATTTCTTGGTACGACCAGGAAAGTTTCACATCCGATGACATTGGTTCGTCCTGCTCACGGCAACGTGATTAGTCAAGAGAGTATCAATGGAACCATGCACTTGCTGCGGATTCTCGAGCGAGCTCTCTTCTACGCGGATAGCTCTTTGAGCACTGTCCAGTTCGATGGTTATGAGAAACTCATAACCGACAATAGCCCCGCAAGCAACATCATCGATCTAAGAGGTCAACCTCTTTCAGAAGACATTCTGACCGATGCCTGCTTGACTGTTCAAGATGCACCAAACTACGGTTTGCCGACACATCTGCATCTGAATCCCAAAGTCAAAGCAGACTTGGTGAAGACCTTCTATCCGAAAGAGCGACACAACACTCTGACCGATAAGAGTGGAATGATTGGTCTGGATGTTAAGGGATTCACTTCTCCAGCTGGTGATGTGGCTTTCGAGCCAAACGTCTTCATCACTGATGGTGGTGGACCGAATGCAGCTGCAGTAGGACCAGCTGCAGACAGGCCAGGAAATCCCACTATCTCGACTGCAGCCACCACTCCAGTGGATGGTGCTTCTCAGTTCGAAGATGATGATGCTGGTGACTACTTCATGGAAGTGGTTGCATGCAACAAATTCGGTCGAAGTGCAAAAGTCGCAGTGGACGGTAGTGCAATCGCAGTGGCAGCTGGAGACAAAATCACCTTTGGTGTTACTCCTTCGAGCGATACCACTGAGTGGTTCGAAGTCTATCGTACTCTCAAAGATGGTGCCGATGGAACAGAGCGATTGGTACTTCGAGTAGCGAATGGTGCTGGTGCTGGTGAGACCATCATCAATGAGTACAATGCGAACATTCCGTATTGCACGAGTGCCTTCCTGTTCCAACAGAATCTGGAATCACTTTCCTTCAAACAGTTAGCACCCATGGTCAAACTGCCCTTGGCAACCATTGACACAAGTGTGCGCTTCTGCTTGTTGCTGTATGGTGTTCCAGTGATGTACACCCCTGGCAAGAATCTGCTCATCAAGAATATCGGCAGAGCCAGTGGTTACGTGGGTGCCCCGTAACTGAGAAAAAGTAACTAATGTGATTTGGTAGGCTCGAATGAGCCTGCCTTTCACAAATGTTACAAGAAAGGAGAGCGACATGAAATTGAGAACTGTACTGTCCCATAAGTTTGGCACATCAGTCAAAGTCGATGGTCAGAAGTATGACATCGATGATGAAGGTTTTCTCGAGGTAGAGGACACAAAGCATGCTCTAAAGCTGTTACAAAATAACACTTGGCAAAGAGCGGTTGAGCGTACTCCATCGAAGGCAAAATCTCAGGCTAAGGACAAGCCAAAAGATGAGCCAAAAGACAAACCCAAAGAGAAGCCAAAAGAAGAAGAAGAGAATGGGGCAGATTATCCAGATCCAAGCATGTCCTTGACTCTTCCGAAGTTACGGGAAATGGCAGATGCCTACGAAGTACCGTACACTTCGAAAACCAAAAAAGCCGAATTGGTCGAATTGCTCAATGAGGCTATGTACGAATAAGGAGTAGTCAACCATGGCTAAGAAAGCAAGTGATTATATCCCATTCTGCAAAGACCAGGGGATTCCACATCTGACTGGAGCTGGAGCAGGTGGTTCTTCCATGCAGTTCAAAAACAATTGGGCAATGCCTGGTGGTGGAGCTTTTGTTTTTGAAGACCAAGGTTTGGTCAACATGTCAGATGGAAACTACGTTGTACTGACTCAGAATCAGACCGATGTTTTAGATCCAGGTACTGTAGGCAGTAAGACCAAAACTGGTTTTGTCCTTACTGGACCAGATGCTGCAGATGAGATCGACATCGTAATCATCGGTAGGCTGGATGGGCAATCAGCTGCTTCCTAATCTGATATAGGAGGTTAGCGATGTCAGTACAAGAAACTAGAGGTGGCCATCCACATGTATTTTTGGATGGCATTACTACCACTGGAAGGAAGCATCGATTTCCTTTCAAGGGTAAGTATCTCATTATCCGAGTAACCACTAATCCATGTAAGCTGTACTTTACTCAAGCTGATTTCAATGCTGATACTAATTTCGTAACAGTACCAGTACCAGCTGCAGCAACACCACATGGAGAATGGAGAGGTCCACTGGAAGCCAATGAAGTTTGGCTCAAGGCTACAGCTGGCACTAGCAACGTAGAACTGGTGGCATTTCAAAGGCGTGGTTAGTTCGGAAGGTGGAGGTGATGAGTGCCACGTCAAAAGATACGTTTAGTAGAGTCACGTGAAAGTGATTCTTTTGACGATCAGAAGACAGCTGCACAAATTGCTTCTGCCGAATCCCTTTCCGAAAACCACCAAGAATTTCTAGAGTATCTTCTCTCACAAATAAAGCGACTACAGCATGGAGATGAAGCTGGTAACTGGTGGGATGACCCTGTTACCAAATACAGCGAAGACGTTTCCATGCAGTCTTTGCTGGATCAAATTCTAAATTCTCAATCGATGTTTCAAGAGGTGGAATGTACAGCTGGAGATGTAGTTGAAGATTTCGTGCATGTGAGAGCTGATAAAGTAGGAAACAAGTGGCGAGTAGAGAAAGCAGATCCAGGGGATGAAACGAAGATGCCATCAGTTGGAGTGCTGGTATCCAAGGTAGGAACAGATGGCATCATTCAAACAACTGGACCATGTACTTTGTTTACTGGTCTGGATTACACAAAACCAGCGTACCATTTAACTGCAGCTGGCATTCAGTCTGCTCTTCCTTCAGTTGGAGGTAGTGGCTATGTCATGGTGCAACAAATCGGAAAGCCAGTAGCGAGTGACATCCTATGGCTTTCTAATGACACTCGAATGATAAAACGGAGAGCGTAAAATGGGTAAAGACACCAAGAAGAAAAAATCACCTAAGAAAAAAGTAACCAGGCAAAAAGGTCTACAGGCCACAAGACGAAATGTGGATTTGAAACCAGGTCAAGGATTCGTCAATGCAGATGGCCAGCTTCAAATGGAAAGGTCTGATTTGCTCGAGGTAGAGAATCTTAGGTTGAAAGCAGAAGAGCGAAAAAAAGCGGCAATAAATGCACATAAGGAAGCAGAACTGAAGGAGCTCAATGCCAGAATAGAGATCAAGACACTAAGGCAAACGGCTCTAGCTATCGAGCAGGAAGAAAGGGTTTTCAGGAAGCAATTGTCGAATCTTTTTACTTCCTTCAATAGCAAGTATGGTGTCGATTTTCTGCAGTGTACCTACGATGATGAAACAGGCATTATCACAGTCATTGACCAGATAGAACAGAAAAAAGAAGAAGAAAAAAAGGAAGGTGCCAAAGCACCAGATAAATCATCTAACTAATTGGAGGTAGAAAGATGGCGACACGTAAACCAATGTTTCTCACCGAGTTTGGTGGAGAAGAGATGGCAGCAACAGATGATATTGCTCTTGGGGGATTGGCGATGTCTGGTGACATCACCATGGCGGGAAATGAGGTAACAGGTCTACCTGCAGTTCCTTCTGCCACTGGTGCTGTTTCCAAAGAGTATGCAGATGCTATCATGAATGATGCCAGGCCAAAGGCATCTGTGAGAGCAGGCACCACTGGAGCTCTTCCTGCTTATACTGCAGCTGGTAGTGGAGTAGGAAAGACACTGACTGCAGATGCAAATGGAGCCTGGAGCTCTTCAAACTCCGATGGAGTGTCGCTATCTTTGAACGATAGATTTCTGGTCAAGGATGAAGCAGCATCTCATGTGGATCATGGTATCTACACACTGACCCAAGTAGGTGATGCAGGTACACCATGGATCCTAACTCGAGCTACTGACTTCGACAATGATAGTGAAGTCATCGCTGGTGCTCACACTTGGGTATCTGAAGGTACTACTCAGGACAACTCCACATGGTCTGTAGTTACCAACGATCCAATCACTGTGGACACCACTGCAATCCAATTCTCGCAGACACAGGGACCAGGTGCTTACACTGGTGGCGATGGTATCGATATTTCAGCTGGAGTCATTTCTGTGGATCTGGCCACATCCAATCCAGGTCTCTATTTCGATTCGAACAAACTCAGTGTTCTTTTGGACGGTACTACACTGGCAAAGGGTGCTTCTGGACTCAGTGTGCAAGGTCTTCCTTCGCTGTTCGAAATCAATGGTTCGGCTGTTAGTGCAAACGTAACAGCTGCAAACCTCAACACTCTCACTGCAGGTTCTGCTTCAGATGCTGATGCACTCCATACACATAACAATCTGGTTGTGGATTCAGCTGCACGTTTGGAAGATGAGCTCACTGCAAACGAAGCACTGGCACTCGGAGATCCAGTCGAGTGGGGTGGAGCGAATGACCAAATCCGAGAATGCCAGGCCAGTGTAAGTGCTCGAGTGGACTGCATCGGTGTAGTGGAAGAAGCTGGTGGTATTGGTGCAAGTGGCACTGGTACTGTAGTTCTGCTCGGTGTAGCCACTGGAGTTATCTCTGGAGCCACTGTTGGAGATCGCTACTTCGTTGGCGATAGTGGTGGTCTGATTCAAGGTATTAGCGGTATTTCTGCAGGAAACCACATTGTGTTTGTTGGTACTGCGAAAAACGCTACTGACCTCGATGTGAGACCTTACTACGTAGGTAGGAAAGCTGCTTAATAGTAGCTAGGAGATAAAATTGGCGATTGGGAATGATAGAGTACAGGTCACTAAAAAGGAGTCCAGTGCCCTTGGTGGCGATGATAGCGATGCAGGTCTCTACGGTGAGCCTGTACCTATCAATCCCCAAGAAGATGCAATCGAATCAGCTGGTATTTATCTCCAAGACGAAACGGTTAGAGATGAGCAAGTCGGTTTGTTTCGACATGACGGCAAGCTCATGGCTAAGGATACGGAAAATCCTACTGGAGCCAATCTGACACAGATGCTGGAAGCAGCTTCAGTAGGACATCCTTTCAAGGTAGATTCTGGAGAATCGTTAGTTGTTCCACAGAACAGACAGTTTGACCATTTGGGCAGATTTCTCACTGAAGGGCGATTGGTCATAGATGGTCGATTCACGTTAGGAATAGGAGCACCAAATGTCTAATAACGGTGTGCATGTACTACCAAGGCAAGCATCATCTGGATTGGTGGATGCTCCAGCTGGCTATCTCGAATTGTTTGGCGATGCTGGCACTGGAAAGATGTCATCAATCGATGAAAGTGGTGTTGTTACTAAGTATGGTCTTGGAACAGTAGCTCAAGACCATGTTTACTACGTAGGGAAGCATGGTTCTGATACTAATGGCGGAAAAAACCTTGGTGATGCTGTTCTAACTTTCACGAAGGCGATTCAACTTGCAGAAGCTCAAACTCCGAGCTCTTCGAATCGATTCGTTATTCAGTGTGTAGATGGAGGTACATACACTGAGAGTTTCGACATCTCTTCCTACATAACAATCATCGCCTTTGGAGCCACCATTATTGGCAACATAACTTGTCGAGAAAGTGCTTGTTTGAAATGCAAGTTACTACAGGCATCGACTGGTGTTGCATTTAAGAAAACAGGTGATACAGGTACTGGTGCATTGCAGGCCACTGGAGTAGAAGCTACAGCTGCTGGTGTCAATGCAATTGAATGTGACCAGGGGGATTTGCTACTGAATGTCATCAGTATCGGAGTGACTACTGGTGTAGCTATTCTAAATAGTGGAAACCCATCTCATATACATGGCTTCGTGAGTAAAATCGGAATGAGTGGAGCTGGTACTGCTTTAAAATCCACCACTGGTTCTGGTAACGAATTGTCCATAAGTATTACCGAGATATTGAGCTCTTCTGGTACAGGCATCGATATAGATGCTGGCCACATGCATCTTTATGTTGGCGAATTCAATCCAGACACTGGTGGAGATGTCGCTTCAGGTGGTACTCTCACCATGTTTGCAGCTGATTTGTATGGCAAGACATTCACTGGTTCAGGTACGATTAAAGTCACTGAAGCTGGTGTTGTGCCTTTACATGCTTCGAGCCATACCGATGGCACTGACGACATCCAAGATGCCAGTGCTTCTCAAAAAGGTCTGGCTACAGCTGCTCAAATAACGAAACTAAATGGGATACAAGCTGGAGCTCAAGTCAATACTGTCAATTCAGTCTTTGGACGTACTGGTGGTGTTACCGCTCAATCTGGTGACTACTCACACGGTCAAATAACTGGCCAGACCGAAAATGACCACCATGCAAAAAACCATGCCAGTACTCATGGTGAAGGTGGAGCAGATGCGTTAAAGCTCGATGATTGTGCTGTTCCCGATGACAACACAGACTTGGATGCGAATACAAGTAGGCATGGTTTACTTCCAAAATTAGGTGGAGGTTCTGTAAACTTTCTGAGAGCAGATGGAACATGGAATCCACCACCAGGTGGTTATCCCCAATATCAATTTTTTGGTGGCCAACTGGACTGGCCATTAACAGCTAATTGGCCGGTGAACAATTCAGCTGCTATTGCTGCAGATAGTAATAACAACGGACTCATAGTTTATCGTTTTGATGATGGCAGTGATGAAGGAGTAGGTTTTACTATAAAGATACCCAGTGGAGTTACGAACATCATTTTCGATTTTGTTTCTAGGGCAGAAACAGCTCCAGGTGCTGCAGCAAAAGTAGGAATAGATGTCTACAATAGAGGTATTCCAAACAATGCTGCAGTGGAGAGCTGGTCTTCAGCGTATTCTCTGACTGATTTGGATATTCCTACCAATGAAAACTGGCAGGAAGATTCTCAGTCAGTGGCCATTTCCACCTTGGGAATAACAGCTGGTGAAACAACCCAGTTTGAAGTTGTCAGAGATACGGATATTGCCAGTGACCTAACAGGTGACTGGACACTTTTGATGTTAGGAGTGAGATTTAGCTAATGGCTATCGAGATTGCAAATGGAAACGATTCGGTCATCAATATTGGTGATGCATCCAATTTGCAAAATCTTTCTCCTTTGTTCATTAGTGCCTGGATCTATCCCACTGGATGGGGAGAAAACAACTACGCTCGAATTCTTTGCAAAGAGACTACAACACCAGAAGGATGGGTTTTCTTCTTATCAAATTATGGTGGAGTCAATGGCATAGAGACACTTTGCTTTTTGAGATGGAGAGCTACCACGGATTGCAATATTCGAGGTGCTGATTACTCCATATCTCTCAATCAATGGCAACATGTAGCAGTGGGATACAATGGTTCAGCTGTAGATTTGTATGTCAACGGGGTAAATATTTCCACAATCGTAGATGAGCCTGGTGCTGGTGCTGAAAGCTCTGATATTGGCCAAGACCTCTTATTGGGAAATAGGGCTGGTCTAGACCGAGATTTTGATGGGTATATGGAAGACCTAAGAGTATACAACAGGAAGTACGAAATAGAGAAAGTAGAGCACCTTTATCATCTGCGAGGTAGAGACAACATAGTCGAGCAATTAGAAGGATGGTGGCCATTAAAAGAAAAGGCACCAGGTGAAACAGCTGGTCCAGACACTCCATATAAATCTCAAGACTCGAGCATAGTGGCTACTGGAAGCAGTGTTACTCTAAGTCGAGCAGCTGCAGCAACTGGTGATCTACTTCTGGCCATAATCGCAGTAAGTGGTGATGACACTGGCACTCCAGGAAATATCACAACACCCAGTGGATGGACTTTGGTTAATTCCGTGGATGCACCTTCTGACAGTTCTACACCTTCGCTGTTCGTTTTTCGACGTACCAAAGGAGCTCTGGATCCAATTACTCAACAATTTGATTGTGACCAGACATGCACTCTTATCGGAGTAATGCTTCACTATGATGGAAACGAAATAGGAAGTAGCGAAGATGCAGAAGGAACAAATACTGGCACCAGTGATACTGGTATCTCTCCTTCGATTACTCCTTCTGACAATGCAATTGTTTTGAGAATCGTAGTAGGTGACGTATGGCCTATGCCAATACCACCAGAGAATATTCATCCAGACGACTCGATAGGCAGATACCAAGATGAAGAGTATGGTGGCACCTATGGCGATGGTTGCGGTATCGGTATAGCCGAACAGATACTTCCAAGTGGAGCAACTGGCACTGCATCTCACGAATTATACGAGTCTACCGAATGGTGCGCTATGTCCCTTGCATTTTTAGGCGGCGATGGTGGTGGTGTTGGACCTACAGTGAAGGATTTGTCAGTCAATAGAAATGATGGCACTGCCAATAATTCTTTGATGACATACAAAGAAGGCACAACATTGAAACGGAGAAATCCATAATGGCAAATTTCATACATAGGACAACACTTGAGTACGTAGAAAGTGGCCATACTCCAGACTACCCAGTGGAAGATTGGATTAAAAACCCCAATTTGTCTTCGGTGACTGGTGTTCCAACAAGGTATTGGAAGACAGATGGAGATAATGTTGTCGAAATGAGCCAGGGGGAAAAAGATACAGTGGATGCCAACTTGGAAGCTGCTCGTATCGCAAGGTTAGAACAGACAAATGTGAAAAAAGAAGGCTTTGTTAAAGGTAGGGAATTTTTCGAGTTGACCTTGGAGACTAACAAGTGGACCAGGCACAAAAAGAGTGTAATGTTCAACAAGGAATTCATTACTCCACCAAACCTAACCACATCAAATGTAGTCTTCGATAGCACTGCCAATTTGAACATCGTAAAAGTGTCGGAGATTGGCTTTGAATACGAAATAGAAGCTCGAGGTACTCGAGGTCGAGGTGGTTTGACTTCAGTAGCCTTTGATTGGGAGGCAATACTATGAGTACAGTAAATGATTTGCGAAACAACATACTGAAGAAAGATTCCATTGGTACTCACGATTGGGGTGATGATACCTCTTGGCAGAATTACGAGGAGGGATGGCCTAGTGGTAAAGACAGTAGTTTCATTGTTGAACCAGTAGCAGGCCAGGCAATCATCATACCTCGAGCTCGGATTCGATATTCAGAAGATGCAATAATGCACTCTCCACTGAAAATCGATTACTACATAGGTGAGACCGTAGTAGATACCACTACCTACAAAAACCAAGATGATTTCTTCGATAGGTTTGACAGTTTCGAGGTTTTTCCAACTTCTGGTGGCAATGGGTACACTGCAGATATTTGGTCTCATGAGTACGAATTCGATGAAGCGATAGTGCTTTGGTCTTCTGTTGGTGCAGGCAAGCTGAATAAGATGGTCATCTTTATCGAAGACAACGAACAGTACAAAAAACAAGATGCCAGTGCTATCGAAATGGCCAGGGTTAGGTATCTTGGATGTCTGATTTGTACAGACCCTGATTACGTGGAATAGAATGAGCAAGAGTTTCAAAACTGTAGTATGTCTATCTGCTAGTGATACCTGGTATGGCAAGCTCATCAGGAAAGTCACTCGAAGCAATGTGAACCATGCTTTCATAGCGTACTACAGTGATCTCCATGGTGGATGGCAAGCTCTTCAGACCGATGAAAGAGGTTTGGTGGAGATACCAGTGGAGTCGCTCAAATACTCCTATAAGGAGTGCTACGAGTTTCCGATGCTTAACCTGCTCCAGGTACTTCCACATTGTCGGAATCTCATCGGAGATAAATACGATTGGCTCGGTATTTTGGGCTTTCTTATAAAGGTAATTTTTTGGAAGTATCTAGGCAGAAAAATAGTAAATCCACTTCACAAGAAAGGAGAACTATTCTGCTCGGAATTTGTAGTTTTGTATCTACAAAAAGTTGAAGGCATGGCTACCTGGATGAAATCTGTGAATCCATCTGGAGTAGCTCCAGGGGGAAACGAACATATGCTAGGAGTACCTACTCTAAGAGAGCTATTTCAAACTAATGATGAAGTAGTAGAAGTGAAGTGTCCGTTTTAAGGAAGGGATAGGAGCATGCCACCATCAGGTACAGATAGGAAAATAAGCTCAACTACGATTGAGATGATAACTAAAACATTAGGGAAAAAAGCAGATGAGCCATGGGTAAGGGATGTTATGGCACTACACAAAGAAGACATTGCAGAAGCCAAAGACATCGCCTTGGCAGTCAAGCATAAATTCGAAAACAGGGAATGCATGCAAGAGAAAACGATAGATGAAATGATGAAAGCTATAAACGGTTTCAAAAACGTAAAATTAGCAGGGGTAATTTCAGTCATTGTCATCGTACTTGGATGGGCCAGTCAGTTTTTCGCTCTACAAGACAAGGTGGATGATACAGCTGATTCCATGGTCAATGTTGAAAAGTCAGTGGAGGTCATCAAAAAGGCTTCTGAGAGTAATTCAGTCATGTTCAAAGAGCACATAAAGAAGGTGGAAGAAGAGAAGAAGATAGAAGATCAGGAAGAAGCGATTCAACAGAAGGAAGACAAGAAGAAGCACGAAGAGCTACTGAAGGCGATAAAGCGAAGAAGATAAAACTGATGGCAGTGATGGCAAGTAAAGACCCTGAGAAAGAAACACTTACTCCAGATCCAGATGGAGTGACTGTGGATTTCTTCACTACGAAAGATTACAAACCAGGCACTGTAGCAGTCTGGATGAATGGGATAAAGAAAATAAAAGAATGGGATGATGGATACGATGAAGGTGGTGGCAAGAAAATAACAATGAAGGAAGCTCCATGGGTAGGAGATTCCCTTCAAGCAGAGTATGAGCCAGTATGATACAGATACGAGAAAGACAAGGTGATACTTTGCAAGGCGATATTGATGGAATCAATGTCACCTACACCACTACGTACAATTTCTATGATGACATTCGAGTAAACATCTACGTCAATGGTCGATTGAAAATACGAGCATGGGATGATGGCTTCTCGGTAGTAATGCCAAACCAGATAGTGATGAAGGAGCCACTTCTCGACGGCGATTCGCTCGAGGTAGAATACTCATCTGGAGCTCCAACTGGTGGTGGAGCTGATGGAGGTTGTCCAAACAGACCAGAACTATCTATAATGGCTCCAGAAACATTGGCAGATGAGAATGTACCAGAAATATTGGCAGATGATATTGACCCCTATGCTTTTGCAGAAGGGGAATTTGATATGGACGTTCTATCGGATGATTTGAAACCAGTAATTGTCCATTCAGAAGAAGGGTAAAACATGGCAGTCATCAATTTGAAAATAGTCGTAAGTAACCTGGATAGGGTGATGGCCAGTTTCGACCAAATCAAAGTCTATCGAAGTGTGACTGGACTGACTGGCACATACACAGAAATTACTGGTGTCGGTACTCGGATAGCTTTGGAAGAGACTACCACGGTTTACGAGTACACCGATGACAGTGGAAGTGCAGAATACTACTACAAGACCAGCTACTACAACTCCACTTCTGGTCTGGAGTCTTCCAAATCCGATGCTGTAAAAGGTGAAGGAGATTCTGCTCTAGACATCATTTCAGTGGATGAACTGAAGACGAATTACCTCTTTGGTTTGGATCTCACTAACGATGAAGGAACAGAATATCCAGATAGCTTGTACGAGTGGTTTATCAAGTCTGCAGTGTCTTGGGTAGAAATCCGATTGGACTTGCCACTACGTCCAAAAGTCATCGAAGAAGAGAAGCATGATTACGTCAAAGATGACTACGAGAATTACATCATGCTCCATCTGAGAGAGTATCCAGTCATTGCAGTGGAAGAAATCAAAATGGTGATACCAGGGGACCAGGACACTCAGATTTTCGAAGACGACTGGATTAACCTACGAAAAGACACTGGAGTAGTGCATGTAGTACCAGGTACTGGTTCTGCTCAAACGATTCTCTTTGGTGCTGGTGGAGCCTGGCTACCCTACATGAGAGCAAACAACAGGTTTGTGCCAGATGTCTTTCGAGTGAAGTACACTGCAGGCTTCGAAAATGTACCAGATGTCATTAAGGATGTAGTTGGAAAGACTGCTTCCTTTGGTCCTTTGAACATTGCAGGTGACTTGCTTGGTGGAGCTGGAATTGCTTCTCAGAGTATCAGTATCGATGGACTTTCCCAAAGTTTCAATACTACGAGCTCGAGTACGAGTGCTGGCTATGGAGCTCGATTGCTGCAATACCAGAAAGAGCTCAAAGCAGTGATTCCTACTCTCAAGAGTCACTTCAAACGAATAGGATTGGTGGTAGGTTAAATGGGTACTGCTACGATAAACATGCCAGCTTTAGGGGTGCCAGAAGGCGAAAAGCAAGCTGGCCAAAGAGTCGATTTCAAACCTACCAAGTTTGACCTCGCAATCGAGACTAAAGGCTATCTGCTACTTTGGGAAAGAGCCATGGTATGTCCGTGTGCACCAGTAGCAGACCAAACCGAGCAGCCAGATCCAAACTGCGATGTATGCAAGGGAAGGGGATGGACGTATTTTGGTCCATCTGAAGCTCAAGACCTAAGTGAGTACGAGCTCACAGACTTGCAAGAGAAGATGAGAGAAGATTCTGGTGGCTCCATCATTCGTGGTGTCACTCATACGATTGGAAGTAATCCCGATCCAGTGAACATTTTGAGCAATTGGGTAGAAGGTTCTGCCATGCTCACAGTTAGGAATGAAAACCGACTCGGATACTATGACAGAATCACTCTTCTCGATGCAGAAATAGTCTTTTCCGAGCACATCAAAGCAGATGGTGGAACAGTATTGCCTACCAGGTATCCAGTGGTAGGAGTGAACCAACTTAGGTCTGTGAGCCAGGTTTACGAGCAAGAGACTGACTTCGATTTGAATTTGGGCGAAATCAGTTGGAGGTCTGGCTATGAACCAGATGAAGATACCCATTTGGCTCTTCACTACATCTGCCATCCAACTTACCTGGTGATTACCCATCCACATGCTGCTCGAGTAACTTCTCAACTATTCAAGACACCGACACCAAAGGCTCCTACTGGTGGTCCAAGACAATTGCCAGTACAGGCCATAATCAGATATGAGTTTTTGCCGGAGCCATCATGATAAATATCAGCAACATAGACATTCCAGAAAGTGTTGTTCCATTGATGAATGACCAGGTGTTGAGCTCTATCACCAGAGATGTAGCTGCTTCTGGAAAGGACAAGTGGATAAAACTGGCTTCTGAAGACTCCAGTTCTTTCAGAGAAGACTACGTAAGAGGTATCCAAGAAGTGGAGCCAAGAGGTGCTACTGGCCATGTGATTAGCCTGGTAGGAGAGATACCACATCAATTGGAAGATGGTTCACCACGTATGGACATGCGAGATACGCTTTTAGGGCCAAACGTACCAGTGGCTCCAGTTGGAGAGCGTGGCAAGCATCTCTCCAAAGAGAAACAGTTCTATAGGGCCATTCCATTGAGACACACTACACCAGGCTCTCAAAAGACCATTGGACAAGCCATGGGATCTCCCTACAGTGGCCATCAAGCAGTCAGTGATGCCAAGAAGCTCGGAAATGCTGTTTATCGAGCAGCAAAGAAGCTGGAAGGGACAAAAACCGATCCATATGGTGGAAAGACTCAATGGGGAGGTAGACTCGATACGAGCCGATTACGTGGTGGTCTGAAGAAGGGTATTTCTGGAATTCCACTGCTCAAACCACATCACAAGTCGGATATTTACAAAGGCATGGTACGTACTCAGAAGACCTACGAAAAGGCTACTCAGAGTATGTACGTGACTTTCAGGACCATTTCCACTGGTGTACGGGATGAAAGCTGGTGGAGAAAGTCGATTCCTGCCAGGCACTATGCCGATAGGGTCGGTGAATTTGTGTCCAGAATCCTACCAAGGGCCATCGAAGCCTACATCGAGGGACAAGCATGATAAACCGATACATCCATGGCATTCTGACAGTTGGAATAACGAACATACTGGAAGACACCACCTTTCTCGATGAGCTCTTCAAAGACAACTATGTTATAGATGAATCAGAGGCAGAAGCAATCAAGACATATTTTCTGGAAAATGGATGCAGGGTCAAAAACGGATACCCTCGAAAGGATACGGTATGGCCAGCAATCCACATTGTTTTAGGAATGGAAACGGAATCCGACCATTTTCTTTCGGATAGTGCAGGGAAGATAACAGATGATGAAGACCCTAATTATGGCAAAGAGCTACTGGCAGCTATTTGGGAACATGGATACAGGTTGATTATCTGTACAGAACATCCAGATATTACCGTAGCTTACTACGAAATAGCCAAGTTCATCATGCTCCAGGGTTTGGATGTTCTGCTCGGAGATGGGTGTTTTGAGTTTCATTTTTCTGGAAAAGATATGGCTCCAGATGAGCGGTATATTCCTGCTCATCTTTTCGTGAGAGAACTAATTTTCCAGTGTAATAGAGAATTTCAACATATTAAGCGTGATACGGACCTATTCAATATACGTAAAGTAGAAGGAATACACGTTGACAGTAGTGGCTCTCCAAGCGATGTTGGAAACGTAAAAACGAATGTGACTACGTACCAAGAAGATACGGAGTAATGCATGTCAAATAAGAAAAAAGACAAAGAAAACAAGAAGAAAGAGACCAAACCAGACCCGAAAGAATCAGCGAATGCTGCTCCAGAAGAGAAGCCAGCTGATACTCCAGAAGAAGAGCCAAAGAAGGAAGAGAAGACAGAAGGCGATGGCAAACCCATGGTGCCTTTGAAAGTCTTCTGCAAACTTTCTGGAAAGAAGCCAGACCAAATGGCTGGATTCAATAGATACGCTCTAAATAACAAGATGGGACCGATGACTGTTCCGAAGTGGCAGGAAGAGCTCAAGAAGTTCCAATCTAAACCGATGCGATAGAGGAGAACACAATGGCTACATCAATCTTTTTTGATGGTCGATTGATTGCAACACCAGGTGCGTACAGTCAAATAGATGCATCGGGTTTGGAATCGATTGGCTTAGGTGCATCAGGTATAGTCGCTGTGCTAGGGCAGGCCGAAGGTGGCAAGCCAGCATCAGAGATGTCGGAGGTTGCAGACTTTATAAGCATAAACAAGCCAGCGGCTGGAAGGGAAGCATTCAGAAGTGGAGATTTACGAGAAGTCGTAGATATGCTCTTCGCCCCTTCCAAGGATGCAGACATTATCGCTGGAGCTCAAGAAGTCATCGCAATGAAGACAAATCCAGCGACTCAAAGTACCGCAGTACTGGCAAACGCCTACGGAAACATTCTGGATCTGACCAGTGTAGACTATGGAGCCTTCACTAGCCAGGTGAATGTGGAAGTTGGCGATGGTACGAACCAAGGGAAGCTCATCACAGTCACTTTCGAAGATGAAGTGAAGACAGTCGATGACCTTGGTGGAGACATCTTCTTCAATCTCAAGTACACCAAACCGACCAATGGATGGGATGTCATCACTGCAGAAGTGGAGAATGGTGGAGCAGTCGTCTGTGATGCCACTCGAGACAATGCAGGTCTGGACGGTGACATTACCGCTCAAATGCCAACTACTGGCAAAGTAAGAGTAAAGAGTGCCGATTCAGGTGATACTACTCAACAGGTAGTTGTCTACGGTCTGGATGCCAGCGATGCTGCAATCAGAGAAACTCTCAACTTGAACGGTACTGCAGATGTGGATGGTCAACTGGACTTCAAATACGTCTACGGTGCAAGAGTCATTGGCACTACAGCTGGCATAGTCACTCTTTCCGATACCGTACTTCCTACTACGGTACTGACAATTGCAGCTGGAGCAAACCAGGTAAAAGGTCTCGCTCAATGTGCTGCGATGTACGTTGGAGCTGGAATCGTTTCTGCAGTAGCAGATGGAGCTACCACGAAGAATCTGATTCTCATCGGTAAGTCCACCACTGGTGCTGTTCAAATCGAGAAAATCGTTTTGACTGGTGCTACCCAAGTGGATGGAGTCGGTACATGGTCGGAGCTCGAGTTTATCGCTCTAGGCGATGTGGAAGCAGCCAGGACACTGACTTTCAGTGCAGAAGCAGCCAGGACAGTGCCTGCTACTCACAGTACGCTCCAGAAGGTGTCTGACTACTTCTCAGCTCGGTACTCTGCAGCTGCATCTGGTGGATTCGTCTTCACCATGGTAACAGCCAGGACCACATTTGACCCTGCAGACCTTGATATAACCACTGGAGCAGGTGGAGCAGTGAGCTGTTTGGATCCTGCAAATCCAGCTTTCTATGCAGATGTACAGGTCATCAAAGAGTGGTTTGATAGCTCGAGCGAATACATCACTGCAGCTAAATCTTCTGGTGGAGTAGGTGGAGCTCCAGACAACACCACTGCTCCAGTCTACCTGGCAGGTGGTGAAGAAGGAACAACTACCAGTACAAACTGGCAAGATGCACTGAATCTCTTGAAAAAGAAGAGAGTCAACAGTGTAGTTGTTCTAACTGGAGATCCAGCTGTACATGCGATGCTCGATGCACACTGCGCGTACATGTGCGGAATAGGACGGAATGAGCGAGATGGCTTCGTAGGACTTCTCAATACTGCTCTTACCAATGTTCCTACCAAGACAGAAATCAAATCTCAGATTGTGGACATCAATTCCAGACACATTCGAGCGTTTGGACAGGCCATTGAACGCTACAACACATCTGGAGAAAGAGCAGAATTCCTGCCATATTTCCAGGCAGCTGTAGCAGCTGGTATGCAGGCAGGCTCATCGGTGGGAACAGCTCTCACCTACAAATTCGCAAATACTCTTTCTCTCAGACAAGATTCTACCTGGAATCCAACAGATGACACTGAAGAGATGATTGCAGCTGGTCTGTGTTTCATGGAGAATGTTGAAGGTGTAGGAAGGCGAGTGGTGAGAAACATCACAACTCATTTGACTTCCAATAACCTGGCATACATCGAAGGTTCAGTGAATGAAGCAGTAAATTACTCGGTGTACACCTTCAGAAACAGCATGGAATTCGCAGTTGGAAAGAAAGGCTTCGCTGGTACTGTGAATGCAGCTACTGGAATTGCGGTCAACATTTTAGGACTTCTGGTAGGTGAGAACGTAATCACTGCATTCAGAAGCCTTAGCATGGAATTGTTAACTGATGTATTGGAGGTATCACTCGAAATTGCTCCAGTTCTTCCGATTAACTTCGTGAAAAATACGATACATCTTGTGACCATTCCACAGACCACGGAATAAGTGAGGTGATTCGATGACACTAGAACGAGGTCAAAAAGGCAAACTTTTCACTGGAGCAAGAGCTCGGTTTTCTGTGGAAGGTAAAATCGTAGGATATGCGAGAGATGTTACTGGCTCCGAAGAAATCGCCTATGAAGCCATCGAGGTATTGGATAATGTTCGAGTTGAGGAACATGTACCAGTAGGATATTCAGTGAGACTGACTGCTTCCATGTTTAGAATCGTAGGAAGCACTCTCAAATCGAATGGTCTTTTCCCTACGAATGGTCCAGATCCACAGACTCATCTGTTCAACATCCTTGTGAATGGTGAGCTCAATGCACAGATAGAAGACGTGAGAACAGGTAAAATCATTGCACAATTCACTGAAGTGAAAGTGGCTTCCCACAACTTCTCGATTTCGGCACGTGGTGTCGTAGGTGAAGATGCGGAATTCGTAGCCATTGCCATGCAAGACGAATCTGAAATCACTGGCGTAATCATCTAGCTCTTTCTTTCTGTACTTTTCATAAATCCTAGAGATAGGGTCCACTGGATGCTTTTTTCATTCGGGTATCCAGGGGTTTTCTGAGAGGTTGCCTGCAATCCAGTGCACTGGCATATTGAGAGCAGGATACAAAAAAGGAGAGCGAAAATGCCAAATCCAGAAGAAGTAATCAAAGATTTCGAACCAGAACATATAACTAAGCAACTTCCCAAAAGTACTAAAGAAATGAAGGAAGAAATTGCTGAAAATATGGATACGAAACCAAAGGAGAAACATCCAAAGGACGATCCAAGGTCACAAAAGGAATACACGTTTCAATTCCGATACGAAAGCCCAAATGGAAAAGTTTGGACTGGACAATTTACCAACAAAATCCTATCGATTGCTGAACAACAGGCAGTAGGTGTAGCTCGAGCAAAGTTTGGTGGTGGAATGCCATACGAATCCTTGGATCCACTTTCCAGGGAAATCAATATGATTACTGCTCACATGTCTTTTTCGCTGATAAAATGGCCAGATTGGGCAGAAGACTTGAGAGCCATACTCGAGATTCCGTTATTACAAGCTCTCTACACGGAGGTGGCCTCTCACGAGGCTACATTTCTCGGATTTACGAAACCTCAAGAAGATAGCAAAGGTTAGTTTTGAACACGGACTGGCAACTATAAAAAAATGGTGGTTCAAGAAATACGGTTTACCAGCGAACCACGAGCTCTTTCGGAGTCAGTCGATTGCCGAACTGAATCTGGAGATGCTCGAAGACATGTTTTTGAGAAGAGAAGAGATAGAAAAAGAACTGGAAACAGCTAGTGGAGATACTTACAACAATCTCATGATGGAATTGAATCACATAAACAGCACTGTGGAAGAGAAAGAGAAGGTAAGAGCTGTATCAGATCCACTAATCGACAAATGGGAAGAGCAATTCATGTCTGGAGAGACACCAGACTTGGAAGAAGGATTACCCAGTGCCTAAAGACGTTAGAACCAATGTCATCGTATCTGCAGAAACCAAGGGATTCGATTCTGCGAGGCAAAAAGTCTCTAAGTTCAGCGATGAAGGAGCCAAAGGAGTCACTGCTCAAGCTAAAGGATTCGAAGATGCCAAAAATAGCAGTGCTGCTTACAGTAAATCTCTTGAAAAAATTAATAAGATGGACTTCAAAGATGTCCAGAAACAGATAGGTGGCTTAAAAGACCATTTGGGTGATCTGCACAAGCAGCAACTAGCAGTAACCATGGCCATGTCGGAGATGGACGACCAGGCCAGTCCAGCTTACAAAAAGCTTAAAGATGACCTCAAATCGATTCAGCAAGAGTCGAAAACCGCTGAAAGACAAATCAATAGTTTGAACAAAGCCTTTGCTACACAAGCAAAGGAAGCTGAAAGACTCGCAGAAGCTTCCAGGCAGGGTCGAGGTGCCTTCATTCAAGGTCTGGCACAAGGTGGACTACCCTTTCCTGCTCCTTTCCTTCAAAGGGGACCAGGGATGGGTAGGCAGGTAGCTGGAATGGCAGTAGGAAGAGCTCTTACAGGTGGAGCTCGAGGTGCTCAATTAGCAGGTGGAGCCATGTTTGGTGGTGTAGGTGGCATGGCTCAAGCGATTGGTTCTATTCCATTGGTAGGTGGTATGCTTGGTGGCCAATTCCAAGCAGCTGCACAATATGCTCAACAAAATATCCAGTGGCAACAAACGAAGCTCGGTATGGCCCCATATACCGAAAGAGTCGGAGATATTAGAGAGCGAGCAACATACCTGGCAGAAAGAAGTGCAAAACTAAGAAGGGCAAGATCCAGAAAAGAAGAAGCAGAAAGGGAAATCGAAGAAGCAGAACGAAACCGTGACATCCTTATGAAAGCTGCTCAATACCAGCATGCGCGTAAAAGGCAAGAAGAAGCACTGGCAGCTGCAGAAAAGGAAGGTGTTTTACCTTATGCAGCTGAAAAGGGTTCACAGGTAGTATCTAGCACATTCGATAGCATAAAAAGAGGGATTGGTGAGATTGTAAATCCATTCGGTGAAGTTGTCGATGCTGGCATAGATTTACTCAAAAAAGGAGATATTGGTGGTTTCATCACTGGCAAACACGGGGATGTAGCTGCTCAAAAAGCTATAGAAGAAAGAGAGCTCACCAGAACTACCAAAGGCGAATTAAAGAGCATCAAAGAGCTGGATGCATTACGAGAAAAGAACTTCGATAAGCTCGAGAAGAAAAGGAAAGAGGCAAGAAAAGCAGACTTGCAATATCGAAAGGAATTAGCCACTGCCAGTAAAAAATATGCAGCTGGTCCATTCCGAGACATTGGCCAAATGGGTGTCTCTTTAATGGGTGTATCCAAACCAGAAGCTGCACAAATCTATGGAGAGATGATGCAGGCAGGTGGTGGATACAAGCAGGAAGCTATCGAGCAAGGCATGATAGGTTCTGCCTTTGCAGCCAGGACAATGTTTGGAGTGCAGCCAGGGGTAGCTGGAGCATTTTTAGGAGCTGGAAGACGTGGTGGTGTTGTAGGAGCTCGAGGTGCTCAAGGTGGTGGGGGTGCTGCTTTCAGGGAAGCACTGGCAGAAGGATTGAGACTTGGACTGGAAGGCTCCGAGCTCAATCGATACATGCAGGAAACAGCTGCAGGCATCCAGAATTTCGAAGCCACTGGTATCGAGATAAACACTCGAAGCATCACTTCACTGGCAAGAGACCTAACTGACACTGGAATAGCTGGTACTCGAGCAGCTAGGATGGCCAGGGGAATCACTGGTGGAATACAACAAGTAGGACAAAGGGGGATCCAAAGCGGTCTAGACTTATACATGCTTCAATCCATTGGTGGATATAGAGGTGGTGGAGCTACTCAATATCGAGAAGCTCGAGCTCGGATGGAAAGCCTGGCAGGTACTGTACAAGCAGAAGGAGTAGGTGCAATTGCTGGTGAATCACAAATAAGTGAATCACTACGAGGTATCATGAGAATGGCAGGTGGAGACCCTGGAGCTCAAGCAGAACTACTCCAGACCGTATTGAGACAAATGGGTGTGCAGACTTCAGTGAAAGAGACTGACTGGCTCGCACGTAGCCTTCGAGGTGAAGAAGCTACTCCAGAACAATTGTCGATGATTCAGCAAGAGAGAAGAAGGCAGGCTCTAGGAGCAGCTGAAGCAAAAGAGACTGGTCTTGGTTCTGAAGCAGACATGATGCAAGCAGCTAAAGACGTGGTGAGTGGATATGCTCCAGGTGCCAAAGCACAAGCCAGTTTAGCCAATAAACAGATTGCAGTAGGACGTAGAATGGTCGGAGTGGTCAAGCAATTGGAAAACATGGCACTCGATGCCACTGATGCTATGTCCAAAGCTTTTGTGCCTTCACTCAGTAAAGCAACTACTGAACTTGAAAACATGGCAAAGAATCTTCCTACTCTTCTAGAGTACATAAAATTAGTCGGTTGAGGTTTTACTAGATGACAATACCAGGGTTAAATGCCAGGCCAGGTTTTCAGGAATCAGATCATACATACCCTGAAGTTGTCATCTATTCGAAAGCAGATGACCCTATCATTTTAGGAGCCATTCCACATTTCAGCTTTCCACTGGATGGAAGAAGAAGGCAAGATTCAAATCCGAGTGTTATCGCTGTTAATACTCATAAGGGTTTGAATGCTGCTTCTGGTACATTTCAGGTAACACTCAAACCGTCGCAGGAAGCAGACACTCTCTTCAAAAGAATCGTAGATGATGATTGGATAGACATCACTTTTTTCAAAAACGATGAAGGCTTCCATACGATGCGAGGTCTCATCGATGAGCTCAATAGAGATAGAAATGTAGGTGGCAATGGTGCTACCACAGAAGGATGGACCATAGTTGGTAGAGACTTTGCCAAAGTATGGGAATGTACACCAGTTTGGTTTGACCCTTATGCGAATGAGCTGGCCACTTCTGCAGCCAGCACAAGAGTATTCAACGGTGTACCTAATCTCTATACATCACCAGGTAAGGCTCCACTGGTCTTCCTGCAGGAATTCATGGAAGAGCTCACAGCGGTTAGTGGTGTCAATTGGTCTCCACCAGCTGGCATGCCAGGGATAAATAATCTCACATTCACTGGCAACATCAATTTCCACGAAGCACCATTGGTAGGCTCCATTCACTTCCAGAACAATCCTATGAGACAGATATTCAATCCGAATGGGTTGAATCCACAAGGAATGCTTTGGCAGTTGGCACGTGAGTATTCTGACCCTATGTTCACCGAGCTCTTCGCAGATGTGCATCCAAGGATAGGTGGTCCGTACTCGCCACAAGTCAGTTTGGGTCAACCATTTTCTAATCTCGAAACAGAAATGTCTGTAGTGCTTCGAGATAAACCTTTCCCATTCTATCCCACTTCTGCTCCACCAGGGTTTGCTCCTACTTGGAATACCTTGCCGATACACTACATGCCAAGGCAAGAGATAGTGAATTACAACGTGAGCAGGTCTGGCTACGAGCGATACAATGCTTTCTTCGTATCTTCCAGAATCCTACAAGAGTCTGTGAATTCGCATGCTCTATATCTGATGGCACCATTACTCGACCAGCAAAGCATCAAAAAGCATGGTCTTCGAAGGATGGATATTCAGAGTAACGTATCACCAGATGCTTTGGATCCAGTAGTGGGATTGGATGAAAGCAAGCTGGCCACCTTCCAAAGACAGTTAATCAGGGATTGGTACTGCATGAATCCCTATCTTTTGAGTGGAACAATCGGCACTGGTCATGGAAGACCAGACATCAAAATAGGAAACAAACTGAGAATACCAGGGGCAATCTATAGCCCTACCGACATCGAACCAGATGAAACTTACTACATCGAAGGAGTAGGTCAGAATTGGGTAGCCGGAAAGGGGTTACGAACCACTGTAGAAGTTACCAGGGGATGGATAGGAACAGATGCAGAATACATGGCAGCATTAACGAAGCTGATACTTAGGTACAATCTTCCTGCCATGGCCTATGCACTGCCATAAGGATTGAGATGCAGAAACCGAAAATAGTAGGCAAGGGAGCTCGATTACAATCGGGAATAGTACATACTCGGATTAACGAAGATGAATTTCCTAGTGCCAATGGCCTGCTTCTCAAAGGAGTAGTAGTAGCAACTTACGTGACAGATGACCCTGGCCATCCTAAGTTTTTGGATTTGAAGAGCCAGCCAAAAGCGGTGTATTGCGATGTAGTGACCTATTCCACAATACCAAGACAGAAGTGGTTTTTCTTGGAGAAAGTTCTGGTCTCTCAAAGACGTGGTGGATTGCATGATGATGGCATTTGGAAGCCCAAAGCAGCCACCATGAATGTAGTCACTCAAGTTTTGAACGATACGATTGGAGCGAATCCAGGCCAGTTGGATGGAGATCATGTGCTAGTTGGCTTTATGAACAACACCTTCGATGAGCCAGTTATCATTCGAGGTATTCCACATCCTTCTCGAGATGTAGGAAATGAAAACTATTCAGCTGGAAAGAGTTTGAAACTAAAGCTGGTAGACGGTATCCAGAACGCTCCAGATTACGTGAAACACCAAGGGGTATTCCATGGTGTCGATGAGCTCGGAAACCACGTTGTGGACTCCACCTTTGGCCATGTCGGTCAATTACTGCCCTTTGGGATAGAGCCACCACCAGATGTTTTGGGAATCAGTGGCAACCAGACAAGAAATCTACCTCAGAATTCGACTCATGAAGTAATTTTCTGGAATATGGCTTCACCATTGACACCAGTGGAAGTGGCCAAGTTCAAGTGTACCAAGGATGAATTCGAGATACTGATAAATATGCTTCCAACATTGAAAGTCGATGGAAGTGCAGCAACTGCCAATCTCACACTGGGTACTGGTGGAGTCAGTGCTGCTATTGCTGAAAGCATGGCTATTCTTTGGGCTAATTTGGCCAGCTGGTTAGCACTTCATACACATCCAGATCCAGTAAGTGGCTTTACTGGAGTGCCTGTACAAGCAGCTACTATTCCACCATGGGATTCTGCCATTGCTTCTGGCAGGTTGACGTTTCCACCAGGTTAGGCGAGGTTAGGATTATGGCAATTAGTGCAATAAATTTCACGAAGGAAATGGTCAGACAGGGACTTACCCAAGATGACAAATTCTTTAGGCGAATGTTGTACTATTTTGAGCTCCACATGCCATTAGTTGTGGAATCCACGGGGCAAGTTGCACCAGGGGTAAGCAACAGTTTCATGTTCCCCTTAATTATTCCACCAGAATCTTATTCGATGGATGAGCCATTTGCTGTTGAAGTCACACCAACACAACATGGAGGTCTCTACACAGAAGAGAATGGAATCATTCAAAGGGTTATTCGAATAAGAGGTACTACGGGATTCAAACCGAGAATGCTCAAGACCTATGGAGCTCTATTTGAGCCAAATGGTCCACCTTCACCGATGCCTACTTCTCTACCTGGTCTGAATCCTTCAGATCCATCTCATTCTCGTACATTGATGCCTATCACTTTTGCAGAACTTTCTGGACAAAGGCATTTTCAATATCTCCAAGACTCGATGTTTCGTAGGTACGCTGATTTCAAGAGAGACCCTGCTACTGCCAAAGATACCATAATGTATTTTCACAATCCCAAGGATGATGAACATTGGCGAGTAGTACCAAATCGATTCTCGGTTGAAAGGGATAAGTCCAGACGTACACTTTACACCTACAATATCGAGCTACTCGTAGTAGGACCAGCGAATGCCACTGCAGATTTGGACTTCGATGATAAGAACATTTTCGATGACCTAAACAATGCTCTCTATATGGCTCAACTTGGAGCAGCTCTAGTTGCTGGTGGTATCAATGACCTTACTGCACTGGCAGATGACTTGGGAACATTCTTGAGCAACATTACAGTGCTTATCGATAGTCTCACCACCATCGTTAATGCAACTGATGATTATGTGAGTGGCACTGAATCACTGATAAACGTACCGTATGCCTGGCATCAATCTCTGATGGAATTGATGGATGAAGCAGCTGATACAGCATCTCAGGAAGAGCAGATAGTGGCAGTACCACAGTCTGCTATCAATATCATAAGGCGAACAATCGAAGGGCTCGAGCTCATCGGTGCACATCCAGAATCTTTTGAGACTCCTAATTCGGATATTGCCAAATCCATCAAAGATAGGCAGGAAATTCGAAGGTCTGTAGATGAGCAAACGATAAACGATACCTTGGAATCCGAAAGTCCTACTTCCTTCGATGAGCTGGAAGCTGTAGGTACTGCTTTAACACCAGGTGAAGCCATGGCCAGTGAAGGCGAAATCAAATCTGGTGGTGAAGTGAAGAATTTCAGAAGCCTTCGAGAAATAACAGTAGGACAAAATGATACCCTGGCTACCCTGGCATCTCAGTACATGGGTGATGCTCGATTGTGGCAACACATTGCAATAGCCAATGGTCTCAAACCACCTTATGTGAATGACCAGGCCACTCTTCCTTTGGGAAATAATGGAGCAGATGAAGTACCATTTGGCTCATCGATGGGTAGAGGTGCAAAGATACTGATACCGAGCAATGCAGCATCTCCATTGGATTACCCATTATTGCCGGTATTGGGTACACAGATAGAAGAATCTATCGATAATCATCTGCTCGGTGTCGATGCTCTCTTGGAAGTTGTACATGGTGCCAAAGGAAGCAGTAGAGCTCTCTATGATGTAGCAGTCAATACAGAACTGGGTAGTACTGATGTGAAGCTCGCAGAAGGGATGGAAAACATCTCTCAAGTGGCACTCTTGAGACTGGCAATAGAATACGGAACAGATTTGCTCTATAAGCAGGTCGGTTTGAAACGAATCGTAGGGTTGAATTTCCACATAGCTGATTTGACTAATGCGCGGTATCGAATTCGAGAATCACTTACTGCAGATGCTAGAATAGCAGCTGTTCAGAATCTACAATTCGAGCAAGAAGAAGGTAAAGAAGATAATTTGCAAACCGAAATGGATGCAGAATTAAGAGGCTTTCCACAATCAAGGCCGATTCAGGTGAGTTTAACGTAGAGGTAAATTATGCCAAGATTTACGCCAAAGAGACACGAACAAATATTGACACAGATGATAGCCAAAGTTGTGTCCAGGTCTCGATTGAGTGATGTCTCGAATACTTCTGTATGGAAGCACGTACTTGCTGCAGCTGCTAGGCAAGATGATGAGCAGTACTACCAGATGACCCTGGTTCTGATGCTGTTCGACCTTAGCAAGTGTAGTGGCGATGACCTCGATGAACGTGCAAAGGAAATACAACCAGGTACTGTCACAAGAGAGCTGGCAAACAAAGCCACTGGTAATCTCGTATTTTCTCGAGATTCGACAGTAGGCACTGTCAGTATTCCGATTGGTACTCAAGTACAAACTGCAGATGGAACAACTTTCACAACAACTGCAGTTGGAGAAATTACTCCTACTAGTCCAGTGCAGATACCAGGCCATACTACAGGTCAAGATTCGGGATTGATTCCGGCAATTGCAAACGTAGCAGCTAAAGCAGGAAATGTGGATGAAGATACCATCCAGAAATTCGTAACCAAACCACCAGGGGTAGATAGTGTTACGAATCCTTCTGCTTTTGCTTTTGGTCTGGATAAAGAGTCTGATGACTCCTTCAGAAACAGACTCATACAGTACGTTTCTAACCTGGCCAGGGGAACAATCGATGCTTTGGAAGCAGCTGTACTCGGAGCAGAAGATCCAGATACTGGAGCGAAGATACTTTTCGCCAAATGTGTAGAAGACGTTATCGATAGAGGTGAAGTCACTCTCTATATCGATGATGGCACTGGTTCTGCGATGACCACAGATACCGTTGTAGATGAGAATGTCTGTGAAGGTCTTTCTGGTCCACCAGCTGATTCTGCAGTAGGTGGTGAAGAGTACTTATCGCTGGATTATAAACCCATCGATGAGAGCACTCTTGTCTTGGAGAGCTCGGTAACTGGTGTGATGACCAATGGCACTGACTACTACGTGAATGCTGCATCCAGCCAGATAAACTTCACTACTCCATTGGTAACAAGCGAGGTCGTCGAAGCAGACTACACCAGGTACACTGGTCTTATCGAATTAGGCCAGAAGATAGTCGATGGAGATCCAAACGATAGAGCAAACTATCCAGGTTATCGAGCAGCTGGAGTAAGAGTACTGGTCACTACTCCACAAGTGCTGATTCAGGTAATCGAGCTCAGTATCGTAATTTCTGAAGGCTACGAGACATCGGAGATTGAAGACAGTGTAAAGAACGTAATCAAAGATTACATCAATACTTTGGGAATTTCTGGCGATGTCATCAGAACAGAGCTCATAAAGAGAATCAAGTCGGTGTCTGGAGTCTACGATTTCACTTTGACCTTACCAGCGGCAAACGTAGTACTTCTGGATGACCAGATGGCCAGAACAACAGATGCGAATATCACCATTAACTAGGAAAGAAGATGGCTTTTTCAATTAGTTCAGTTTCTCCAGGTCAGATATTAGCCGATGGTGGCCATGCCATCGTAGTGACTGGCTCCTTCGAAGCAGGCCATCAGTATCGAGTGCACATGGGTGATTTGGGCACTACAGATGACCCTGCTTGTTATTCTGGAAAGCCAGGGGATGGCAACATAGTCTCTCCTACTCCTTCAGAAGTTGGAGGTAGTCTCGATACACTGACAGTCTACTCTCCAAGGGTAACTCCAGATTCTTCTGCTTATGACATAGTGGTTATCGATGTGGACACATACGAGGTCCACCTTTTGAGTGGAGTTATTGAAGCTGTTAAGAAGCAGTTTTTCTCTACGGTGTATTCAATGAAAAGATTGTATGCTCCTAAATTTTATGTAGGACCAAGAACCATTGATTTGGAAGAGCCAACATAGAGGTAAACCATGCCAGAAATAGTAATAGATGTAGCAGGTGAACCAGCGGGAAGTCCTGGTGTAGCTCGAGAATTTACCTTCGATAAAATCGATGGAAGTCCACCTTTGGTCACTCTTTCGATAGATGACAATTCCGGTATCACTCAGTGGTTTTGGGAAATACTCTCACAACCAGAAGGTGCCAGTGCTATCCTTGGTACTCCAACTGCCAGTATTTGCACTTTCACTCCAACTGCCTACAAACCAGGCACGTACCTGATTCGATGTACCTTTAATGCAGGTGCTTCTTATGCGCGTAATGGAGTAGCCTGGTCCACTAGAAATCTGGCAATTCGTATTCCTGCAGTCGGTGAAGAAGACGAATTCGACACTGATAGGGGATGGGATCCAGCTTTATCAAAACTGATTCTTCTCATGGATGCTGGTCTTGGTGGAAACAGGCAAAGAAAAGTACTCGACTATGTGGACAACACTGCAGCTCCACCTACTGAGAATTCTGGAGATAGATACATACTCGACAATACTGGAGCATCGCATGCAAATTGGGATGGAGCTCCAGCACTATCCATTGTGACTTTCAATGGTACTGCTTGGGAATACAGGACACCAGAAGAAGGCATGGTGGCCTATGTCGATGCTCTCAATCGAGATATGGAGTACGTCGATGATGGCACTCCAGCATGGGAAGATAGACCACCAGGTGAAGGGTTCTATGACAACACTTTCAACACTGGCTCGATAGCTGGAGCTGGTGGAACTTGGACACAAGAAGTTGCCACTGGATTGGCCAATGCTTCCACTGGCATATTCCAGATGCTCAAAGTCATAATGACATCTGGCACAAGTACCGATACGGACATCGAGATTTGGGATGATGACCCTTCAGGTTCTGGTACTGAAATCTATCGAGCAGCTGCAGTGGATTTGGATACTGCAGCCGAACACTTTGACCCGACAAGTTTTTGGGCAGATTTGGTAGTAGCGGGAACATTTTGGTTGCAAATTGTAAACAATGGTTCTGGAGCAGCTGAATACTCGTATCGAGTACGCTTTAAGAACGATTCAGTATAAGGAGTGAAAAATGTCACTAGGGTTTATAGTAGGAGATACAGTCGATGTCGCTTTTTCAAGTAAGACAATCCAAGGTGAAGTGACACGAATTTCGTCAAAGATAATAGACGAGGTAGAATGTGGTGTCGTCGAAATCAAAAGGCCAAAGGTCGGTGAAGGGTATACTCATATCGAAATACCAGCAGTTGATGGCACTTTTGATCACATAACAAAGGTGGTGTAATATGCCTCTACCAACAAAAGTAAAGACATGGAATTTCAGTGCTAATACTGATTGTACTGAGGGTACAGCTGAAAATTCGGCAAAACATTCTCTTCACCAATTGAAGGTTGCAATTGCTTCTTTTTCTCAATGGAGTGTTGTGGCTTCCAGTGATTCAGTGGCTGTAAAAAATATCGGAGATGCTTCACCAGATTTGTGGTCTGATTGGACCACTGACATTGTAGCTGGTGGAGGTGCACATTCATGGGTAATTTTACAAAACAGTGTTACTAGCGAACAACTCTGTTTTGATTACAATGGCACTTGGCCCTATCTGGATATTGTTTATTCTGCTACTGGTGCTTTCAATACGGATGGCACTACCTCTTCCAGGCCAACAGATACAGAATCGGTTTATATTCAAGATGGCAGGCAGTGGGTGTCAACTGGTGTTGACGGTATGGTTGTAAATGCTCAATGCTCTAGCGATGGAAAAATAACTAGAGCTTGGATTAATATGACTGACGGTGCCACCAAAGGCAGTCTGTTCTTTGGACTGGAAGAAATGACAGGTGTACCTACTCAATGGAATTCCACAGTACCACGGGCATTACTAAGAATAGATGGTAGTGTCGGTTATTCTACTACTCCAGCACAACAAGAGCCAAAGCTTTCAAACATCGATGGTACTACAGAAAAAGTCCCAATGTATTTGGAAGATGATACTCCTTACGAGGGATGGAATTACGCCTATCTGACAACCGAGTGTTATCACCAATGGACAGGCGATCAAGGCAATCCACTTTACGAAGTCAATGCCAACATGGATTGGAATGATGGATACCCGATGACAGCACTTGGTTTGTACAGAACTACTTCACCAAGGCAAGGTGGTATGGGTGCTTTCATAGACGTGTATGCAGGACCAGAAAATCATCAGTCCATCACTACCTATCCAGATGACTCGACGTATCTTTGGATAAAAGTTGGTGGTTTGATTCTACCTTGGAATGGTTCTGTACCAGTGGAGGCACCCTAAATGGCTCAAAATAAAGCAGGCAAGGTGAGCAATATTACAATGGGTGCCAGTAGAGGTGGTGCCAAAGATCACGGACCAGGTAAAAAAGGTGGAGCAGTTAAAGGACTTGCCGAATCTGCTAGAGGTGGTGGAGCAGTAGTGATTCGAGAGATACCAAGATTGGTAAGAGAGATACCGTAAATGACTACATACGGCAAAGGCTCATACGGAAAAGTTTTACCTTGGGGTGGCATCACTCATGATGCTCCAGTTATCCCTGTTTCTTCAGCTGGCAATATCGAGGAGATAGGAATACTCGAATCCACCATTGGAGCGATTGCAGAAGAAGATAACGAAATAGGTGGCTTTACTCTTACTCGCCTTACCAATGCACATACAGCTGGAGCCACCACTTTGAATGTCGAATCCACTTTGGACTGGCCTAGTGAAGGCAAAGTGGGATTAGGTGGCATTCTCTATTACTACACTGGAAAAACAGATACCTCTTTGACTGGCATTACTCACAAGTCAGGTGGCACTTCTACACCAGGTACTGCAATAGACCACATAGTGGATTCTCCAGTAGTCGATGTAAGTGGAGAAAGAAGTGCGCTGGAGAGATTACGTAGAGCCATTTGGGTAGACTATGCAGAAGAAGAAGACCTCAATGTCATTGGTCGAAACTATGGTGTAGATAGACTTCCTATCTTTGGAGATGATGACCAGTTCAGGGAAATCATCAAAAAGATGGCCTATTGTCCAAAAGGCACCATAGAAGGTCTCGAGCTTGCAATGACTGGTTTGGTAGGAGCTGGCAACTTCGAAATTTACGAAGACCTCATAATGTATAACAACACGGTTTTCGTGAAGATAGATTCTTCAGTTATTACCAGTTCTGTATCAGCTGGTAAGGCGTATCTCACTGGTCATCAATGGGGGGGATTAGACGGTACGTTGAACACCATTACTCTATCAGCTGCTCCTATAACCGTACAAAGTGTGACTTTGAAAGACCTTGGTGAGCTCTTCGATTTTCGAGATGATATTCCTAGCGATGTTCAGTATCCGTATTGGGATGGAGCGACACCACAAGATGCATTCAGTTACCAAGGGTCAGTAGCAGAAGGGACTGGTGTAGTGCAGGTAGCTGGCCTGTACACTAAATTCATAAGCAATGCTGCTTCTGGCACTGTTTACTATCGAATGGAAGACACCAAAGGAGCTCGAGTAACAGACGAATCGTATGTGGAGTACAGTACTCTTCTGCAGATACCTACTGGAAGTGTCCTATCCACTGGCAAACTCTTGCAAGTGGCCATGACCATCGAAGATGGTGCCTACACAGTTAGGGCTGGTATAGATGATGACCGTACTTTTGGATTGTTTGCTACTGAAGGTGGAGGTCATCTAGGAAGCACTGTTACTTTGGCACTGGACCAGTTCTACGAGATTACAATCAAGAAGTTTCAAGATGATTTTGTGGAGCTTTGGATAGATGGCCAATTCGTCGATAGGCAAGATTACAGTGCTTTCACAGTAGCCACAACCAATCATCGAGTAGAGTTTGGACTAATCAGCACCAATGTATCTGGAGCAGAAGCCTGGTTCAAACAGCTCGGATTGCAGATAATCAATATCCGAGATTACTGGAGTGCTCGAGAAGACGGTACTGGTACTGTTAATTCAGGAAATCCAGATAGGTTCACTCTATCTGGCTCTCCTTATGTTTTTGGTGGTTCGGATGTTGGAAAAGGTCTGAGGATTTCTGGCTCAACAGTTAGCAATCCACAAGGTGGAAATAATAATGGTGATTTTGTAATTGATGCAGTCGTAGGTCCAGCCATTGTGGATCTTGTAGGAGCAGTGAAAGATGGTGCTTCAGTTTCAACAGCAAATCCTACTCGCATTACTGTGGATGAGCCTAACGTATTTAATTTTCCAGATGACTTGGGAAAGCAGATCGTTATTTCGGGGTCCACATCAGGGAACAATGGTACTTACGTTATTAGTAAGTTGCTGCAGCCTGGCACTTATGCTGATTTCGATGCTGACTTCGACACTCCAATGAAAGAGAAGACGAATATCTGTGAAGTAACAGCGGCAACATTCACAACAGAAACAGGTTTGAATTGGCAACTAAATCCAGTGTTCGTTACGGAATCAGGTTTGGATTGGGTACAAGCAGATGCAGGCACCTTGTCTGGTGCACAACTTACTTTCAGACAATCCCTTTGGGCAAAAGGATTGACATTGGAGATTGCAGTCAGTGATGTTTTGACTGGACAACTTTTAACGGACATCGATGTAGGAAACTTAGTTATCGACCCTGGACCACCAGTGCTTTACGAATGGTATCCATTCTACCTGGCAGATCCAGTTGGAGCAATCGCAGCTTATATAGATACAATTACAGTCGCTGGAGTAATTCCAGAAGTTCTGATGGTATAAGGAGAAGCCATGAGTACTGATAGAGTCAGAGTAGCACCAAATGAGCGAGTGGATATTGAAGATTTTCGTCATGTAGCAGGCGAGAGTACACAAGGCAGTTTAAGGCAGATTTGTCACAAGTTTTTTATGGAAGAATCTGTTGTTCAAAGCCAGGACAGAACAGGTTACATCATGTCTGGCTTTGCCATGTCGAATCCTTCAGGAAAGCAGCTCCAGGTAGACAAGGGGATAGCGATTCTTTCTCAAAGGCTCAATGGTGCTGTTGTTCAAGGTGTTGTGGCCACAGAAGGTGATGCTTCTCTAATAGTGGACTTGAATTCTTATGCTGCAGGTGATTACGGTATCTACATTCGATTCGATGAGCTCGAAGGTAATGACCAAGGTAGAATCTTCTGGAATCCCACTGGAAGTGGATCTGAGTATGTCCAGTCTGTTCCTACCAGGCATACAGCTGCTTGGTCTTTACGTGTTGAGTCTTCCAGTCCTGGTTCTGAATGGTTGAAAATCGGTGAAGTGGCACAAGCTACGATGACCATTACGGACCAAAGACCATTCTACTTTGAAGGCATGCCACATACTACCACTGCATACCAAAGTGGCTGGAGCTCGGATGGAGATGGTGGAGCAAACGATAGAAATGCAGATAGAGCCACATACGGTATTGGTGATCTCCATACGTTTATTCGAGCAGTGAAGCAGTGCATTGAAGACATCAAAGGTAGAGGTCTTCGTAGGTGGTGGGAAAGAGATATTGGTGGTTTGAATGTTGGCTTTGATGCAGACCCTGTTGAGAAACGTGTAGCAGTAGGGGATAACCAATTTTATCTCGACCAGACTACTACACCTAAAATTAATTTTGCTACGGATGATTACTTTGAATATGTGCGAGGTTTTAATGTACTGCATCTTATCATCAATGGGTCTAACAACCACGTTTGGGGCGAGGAAACTTATTCAGTAAAGAAAATAAATCTCAGTTCGAATTCTGGTGATGGCATGGACAACCATGTATTGCCTACTGTGGATGATACCTACGATTTAGGTAGAGGTGGTGGACCAGAGTGGAGAAATCTCTTTATCGATGGAACAGCATATATCGATGAAATCAGTCTTAGTGATGCAACTGATGAAGGATTCGCTAGTAACGTAGTGCCCAATACACACGGTACTTATGATTTTGGTGGTAGTTCATACAGGTGGCTAAACGGCTATTTTTCTGGACGTGTTTACTCCGGTACTTTGCAACTAGCCGCAGGTCTTGGTGGAAATGTAAATAGTAACTTATCTCCCATTGGTTCCCACTACCTGGGTTCTGGTACAGATCCTTGGGCTGGTGCAACCATATCGGGTACTGCTACCATCGATACAGCTGCTTTAGATCACTTAGAAGTATCAGCTGTAGGTGGTGAAGGTGTAGGTACTGACTTAGTGCCAGATGCTGATGCCACTCACAGTTTGGGTAACTCTTCCTACTACTGGGATGAGGCTCGCATTACTGGTTTGATTGTGTCCCTCGATGATGGTGGAAGTGCTGGTTGCAATACTCTCTTGCCTTTTGTGGATGGCGTATATCATTTAGGTAAAGATGCTCGAAGGTGGGGGGATGCTTTCATAGATTGCCTCTACGAATCAGAAGCAGCTTACTTATGGAATTACCTTGGTAGCCAAGTTGCCATTTCATCTTCTAGTAATGCCTATGTGACACCAGACACAGAAATTGATAACAACATTTTGTCGGTAGATGGTTCTAAAAGAATATCTGCTACAAAAAAGGGTCATTATCATGGCTCATGTACGTTTAGGATAGATGCTTCTGCAGCGGATACGACTTCTTTCTCAATTGCTTTGTATAAAAACACTGGTGCTCTTGGAGCAATGGAGCTCGTAACCAATTCAGATCAGCTTTTTAAAGAGACTTGGAGTGCTAGTAGCGAATGGAAAAACTTTTCCTATAATTTTGTAGCTGATTTATCGGGTTCAGGGGATGAAATAGCGATTAGAATTACCCATATTTCAGGGACTTCTGATTTACAA
>Ga0180431_10000142_pt1 | contig 93184 bp, 77 predicted proteins | sample SS_ome_11_FD_132459 | JGI IMG/M metagenome (GOLD analysis project Ga0180431, IMG submission 132459) | Hypersaline lake sediment archaeal communities from the Salton Sea, California, USA - SS_1_MS_1 metaG | ecosystem: Environmental > Aquatic > Non-marine Saline and Alkaline > Hypersaline >...
AACAGCAGCTTGGAAGGCTGCGGCAATACCATTTTGCAACGCCCGCAGTCGGGGCGGCCGGACTTGAACCGGCGACCTCTGCGTCCCAAACGCAGCGCGCTAGCCGTCTGCGCTACGCCCCGTCGCTCGTAAGTATACCGCCTTTGCCCTGTTCCGTCAAGACTACGGAGCCCACGAGAGCCGCTGGGCGGTCCAGTTGGGCAGGCTCGGCCCCAGCGTCAGCGCCTTGCGCGGGTTCTCCCCGTTCGGCCCCATCAGGTACAGCCCCCATACCCCGTCCCGGTTGGAGACGAAGGCCAGCCCCGACCCGTCCGGGGCCCACGCCGGCAGCCCGTCTGAGGCCGGATCGTCCGTCAGCACCACGACGCCGCCGCTTAGGCTCAGCAGGTATACCTCCCAGTTGCCTGTGACGTCGGACATGTAGGCCAGCAGTTCGCCGTTGGGCGACCAGCTCAGCCCGATGTCGTTGATGCTCGCCGTGAGCCGCGTGGCCGGCTGCCCATCGTCGAGTTGGTCCACGAATACCCCGCACGTCCCGCCGTCGTCGCAGCCCGTCCACGCCAGCAGGCCCGTCGGCCCCCACAGCGGCCCCTGGCCCTCCGCGTGCACCGTCGCCGCCGCCGAGCCGTCCGTCGGCGCGATCATGATCTGCCACACGCCGCCCGCGTCCTGCACCGCGTACGCCATGCGCCCGCCATCGGGTGAGAAGGTGGGCCAGCTCAGCCCGCCGCCCGGCGCCAGTTGCCGGGGCGTCGCCTGGCCCGGGGCCAGGAGCGCCAGCCCCGGCGACAGCAGGTCGCGGTAGCCCAGCGCCCCGCTCGCGCCCATCCAGGAGGGCTGATCCGCGCCCGCCGCCATGCGCATCAGCCGTCCATCGGCGAAGAGCGCGTACACGTCGTACAGCCCCGTCTGCGTGTTGTAGGCCGGGTATGCCAGCCGCCCCGTGTTGAAGCCCGGCGGCCGCTCCGTCAGCGTGATCGGCATCGTGCCGGTTATGGGCGCGATGGGCGTCGGCGTCGCCACCAGGCATATCTGCTCCGCCTGCACCCGCTTCTGCTCGACCTGCGGATCGTTCAGCAGGCGCAGCGCCTCGGCGTATGCCTCCTCCGCCGGGCACATCTCCCCCTGCGTGTACCAGGCGTTGGCGTGCGCCACGTGGGCCTGGTACAGCCGCTGGAACGTGTCTTTATAATTCGGCGCTGTGGCGTAGAGCTGCTCGAAGCGCTTGATGCAGTGCTCCCAGTCCACGCCCCAGTAGCCCAACGCCGTCATGTACTGGATCGCCAGGCTCCGCTGCGTCAGCGCCTCCTCGTCCAGCGGGCGGAGCGCCACAGCCTGATCCAGGTAGAAGATGCCCTCCTCCAGCCGGTCTGCGTCCAAGAGCACCATACCCGTGTTGTAAAGGCTCGTGAACAGCATGTCCTCGACCGCCTCGGCCTCGTAGGCCGGGTCCAGCACCCGCACCTGCGTCAGCGTCGCGATGGCCTGGTCCCAGTCCTCGCCCTCGTAGTGGGCCTTCGCCTGCTCGTACAGATCGTCCACGACGACGTCATAGGTCTCCACCGTGGGCGTGGGGACCGCTGCCATACGCGCCTCTGCCTCGGCGATGCCCTGTCCCGAGAACGGGTGGTCCGGGTCCAGGTCGAGCACGTACTCGAACTCGGCGATGGCCAGCTCGTACTCGCCCACCTCCAGCCGCTCCAATCCGGCCTGATAGTGCTGCTCGGCCAGGTCCTGGCGCTTCTGCTGCCGCTCCCGTTCCCCCTGGTACAGCCCGCCGTAGGCGGCTCCCCCCAGCGCCAGCACCATCACGCACAGCACGCCCATAGTCCAGAACAAGATCGGGCGTATGCGTTGCCAATGCGTGCGCGCATCGGAATGCGTGCGGGTTTCGGAATCGGGCGTAGGGGGCGCTTCAGCGGGGCTGTCCTGCCTGGGGCGCTGGGCTCGCATCGGCCGTGTTTCCTCCACCAGCGTGCCGCACTGCGGGCATAGGAGTAAGTTGTCAGGGACTTGGGTTCCACATTCGGGGCAGCGCATATACCTCTCTCTGCACAGGCTGGGCGATGGCTGGATTATAGCCGCTTTGCCCCGACTTGTCCAGCCACCTCTTCACCCAACTAGTACCCGCGCCAAGGTCTGCGCTGTCAACAGGTCTGCCTCGGCGCTCGATTCCAGGAAGGGCCGAACGTCGGTCACAGCCTGCGTCCAGTTTGCCTCTCGCAGTCGTTCGGCTACGCTCTCTCGCCAGTTCTCCCCGGTCAGCGGCGCGCCGGGCCAGCCGGTTTGAGCCAAAGCGTTGTTGAGCAGGGTCAGGTTCGGCGCGGGCCAGTCGGGGTCGCTGAGGTACCACAGCAGGTCGTACAGGTCCCGGCCTTTGAGGTAGGGCCGCTGCAGGCTGGCGTGCAGTTTGCCCGCCAGCAGGGACGCCTGGTCGTGGTGCTGCAGGTGCAGAATCACGTGGCGCGCACCACGGTAGTGGTGAGTCCCGCGCCCGCCGGCGGGTTGGTGTCTACCTCCAGTTTGACCGCCAACACCTCGTCGCGGTGGGGGGAGAGCCGCAGTTCGTGCAACAGGCCGGGAAAGCGTACGAAGCCGCTGTGGACGACTTTCCGGTCATTCACTTCGAGCGTGATCGCGTGTCCTTCAGCTTCCAGCTCTCTCCGGACGGCCCGCAGGTAGGCGCGAAAGTCATACTGCGCCCGCGGCCCCTCCAGGGCAAAGTCCAGGTCTTCGGAGTAGCGGCGCGTGCCATACAGAAAACGCAGCGCCGTCCCGCCGTGGAAAGCCAGCGGGATCATCGCCCCGGCCCGTTGCAGCGTGCCCAGGATGCGGGCCTGAAGGTACTCGCGGGTCACGTTGCGCCCGTCCGCTGGCGTCGGGGCCGCGCTCACCAGGGTCGCCAGGTGGTCCTTCATAGCGTCTCGTACTCCGCGCGCTCGGCCTGGGCCAGCGTCGCGATGGACCGCGCGGCGCGCTGTAACTTGGGGCTGCCGCTCGCCTCAGCCAGGTGGGTAAGGCACTCCAGGTCGAGACGCTCAAGAGCCTGCAAGCGCAGCGTTTCCAGGTAGGCGGGCGCGTCGCCGCCGGGCTGCAGGTAGACCAGATCCAGCAGCGCCTTTTCTGACGTAGCGACGAAGGCCGCCTGCCCGCTGCCCACGTCGAGCCGCCGGTAGCCGTGGAACCAGGCGGATTTGACGTGGCGAAAGTCGTGGATGCCCAGCGGCGTCTCCCACCGTCCGGGCCGCGCCGTGGTCACGCTCGCGGTCACCGGCGTGACCTCGGGAATCATAGCGTAGTGGGCCAGCGCCGCTTGCAGGCTGACGTAGGAGCCGCGCACCAGCGCGTTGGCGATCACGAAGGGGTGCGGCCTGACTTTCTGGTGGGGCGGCGCCAGCGCGTAGACGCCCCGGCGCAACTGATAGAGCCACCCGGCGCTGGTCCAGCGCGAAAGCTGTCGCTGCACGTCCGCGGGATTCACCTCCCCGGCGAGCAGCAGGCCGGTCTCAAACACCGGCTCATCGCCGACGATTTCCAGTAACGCTCTGAACTCCATAGCGATATTATGCCACAAATGGCAAATTAGTGCAACGCAGTCACAATCAGCATCACCATCGCCTGCCCAAGATCCCCGCCCTCTTCCCGTTTGTCATTTGCTCATTTGTCATTTGTCCATTTGTCATTCTCCCTTTGGGCTTTCAGACTTGACCACTCCCAACCACCTGGCCATCTTGTATATTCCCCGCCCCATTCCCGTGAGCTGCATCACCTCCGAGACGTCGGTCACCTTTCCCTCGCGGCGATACTGCAAGTACTGCTTCATCTCAGGGATCTCGGCCAGCAGGAAGATGACGTTGACCGCGATGCCGTACAGCAGGTGGTTGACGTCGTGGGTGCGGAACCACAGCCAGGGGATGATCAGCCACAGGCCGCCCATGTACGCCGCCAGCATATCTCGCAGCACCACCAGGCCCAGGAGCATGCCACCGATAGACGTGGCGAAGACGCCGATCCAGTCGATGGCGAACATCCCCCCGTACATCGCCGAGAGTCCACGGCCGCCCTTGAAGCCATGGTACAGGGGCCAGATATGGCCGACCATGCCGGTCGTTGCCGTGATGAGGAAATACGGTGCCTCCGTATACGTGTGCTTGAACACCAGCGTCGGGATGACGATCTTGAGCATGTCCAGGACGACGGTGATGAACCCAAACTTGGGGCCCAGGTGTATCGAGATCGTAGTTGCACTGACGGAATGGCTGATCACCGCGTCCTCTCCCCCGGGCGCTCTGTACTCCGTCCTGCTGATGTCTTTCCCGGGCGCGACGATCCGGGCGATCAGCCGAGAGAATGATATCGAGCCCACGAGATAGCCGAGCACAGCCGCCAGAAGCGCTTTGATTGGATCCATCTCTTACCTCCTCAGTTCTCGCTGCCGTCGATAGCCTCCGGCCATGTGAGCGCTCATCAGATATCTGCATCGAAGCGCAGGTATACCTCACCGCGATATCCGTCGACGGTGATCGGCTGGCCATCTTGGATCAGGCGCGTCGCCTGCTTGACGCCCACGACCGCCGGCAGGCCGTACTCCCGGGCCACGATGGACGTGTGCGACAACTGCCCACCCGTCTCGGCCACGATGCCGCCGATCCCGGGGAACAGCGGCGTCCACCCCACGTCCGTGAAGGGGACCACCAGGATGTCGTGTTCGGTCAGCGTCACCGGCGCGTCGGCCGGGTCGAGGACGACCCGCGCGTAGCCTTGCGCGACGCCGGAGCTGCCGCCGATGCCCACCAGGCAGTCCTGATCCGCATCCGGCACGATGGGGTGGGTGGGCACGGCGTCGCCGCAGATCGTCTGTGGGAGCTCGAGGTGGGCGTCGGCTTCCATCTCTGCCCGCTGGCTGGCCACCCTTTCCCACGCTGTGCCGGCCCCTAACTCGCCGCTCACCAGCCGCCGCACGTCCTCGTATGGCAGGTAGAAGACGTCATCGCGCTGCACCAGGTAACCCCGCGCCACAAGCTGATCGGCCAGCGCCATCAAGATGCGGCGCATCTGATACGAGTCCTCCGACATCAGCAGGCTGGTCTGTTCCCGCAGTTCGATGTACGTGATCGTCGACGCCAACAGCCTGTCGAAGAACGCCCGTTGCGCCCAGTTGAGTTGCTCCCGCACCCGACGATGCGCTGCCTCGCGGATCGCCGGGACGTCCTCCCCGACCGATGCCATCGGATGGGCGGCGGCTCGCCCGATAGCGTGCCAGATCAGGGAGGCGTTCTCGATCCACGGCGTCTCCGTGAAGTCGGTGCCGTTGGGGCTGAGGAACCCGTAGCGATCCATGAACGCGTCCATGCGGTCCAGGAGCGCACGCCCTGCGTCCGAGCCGGACAGCGCCGCACGGATGGTGGCGTCGTCTTCCTCCATCAGCACGTGCCGGGACGCCTCCCCCAGCGCGCGGGCCTGCGCCGCCATCTTCTGTAGCTCGTGGTTGGGCTCCAGAGCCTTCAGCCCGATAAGACCCCGAATCAGGTCGCCCGGTATCACGTCCCGCGCCCACCGCTTGACCAGCCTATCCAGCAACCTGTTACGCGCCATGCCGTTGACGGGCCCGATGAAGACGTACCATTGGCATTCGCCGTGCAGGTCCATCAGCCGGTCAAAGGCCGCCAGCAGGGCGTCGGGCTCCTGCGCCGACCAGTCCGCGCGGCGATACGCCTCCAGCGCGCGATCGTGCCGCTGGACAAAGGCCGCGATGTCGCCGGTCATCCGTGAGTAGCGCCAGGCGAAGCGCAGCACACGTAGCATCGCGCGCACCGTCCGCAGCGTGATGGGAGGGCGTCGCACCTCGGCCTGTTCGTCACGCATCATCACTTCGAAGAGGTTCGCCGGCAGCCCTACCTGTTCCAACAGCTCGCCCAGCACCGTGATGTCCGTGTAAATCCGGGAATGGATGCGAGCTGCCAGCGTCGTGAAGTCGACGTCGTTCGGCCCGATGAGCTCGGTGAACATCCGCCCGAACACGTTCCGGGCCTTTGCCACCGTCTTGGTGGAATAAAGCAGCGGTTTGACGAGCCCTGGCGACATGTCGGAGACCATCTTGTTGGAGTAGATGTGTCTGCCTGCCAGCGACGTGATGGGGCGGCTCTGGAGGACGTAGAACCCGTCCCCGTCCCAGGCCCATTCGACGTCTTGGGGGGTCCTGGCGCTGCGCGCCACGTCGCGCACGGTCTGTGACAGGCGCAGGATTTGTTCGTCGTCGAGGATTGGCCCCTCTGCGTGGGCCGGATTCGTCTCCGCGATGACGCCGCGGGCGTCCACCACGTACCGGTCCGTCTCCACCAGGCCCTGGACCACCGCGTCGCCCAGTCCCCGGCCAGCCTCGATCACCACACAGCGCTGGCCCGTGAGGGGGTCCGCGCTGAAGGCCACGCCCGCGGCTTGGGCGCGCACCATCTGCTGCACGACCACCGCCATCGAGAGAGACTCGGGCAGGAGTTGTGAAGCGGATTTGCCGTGTTCGTTCAGGTAGCTCGGGAGCCGCTCATCGAACATGGAGGCCCAGCATCGTATCACGGCGGCGAGGAGTTCCTCCTCCCCGTGCACATCGAGGATCGTGTCCAACTGGCCCGCGAATGAAGCCACGTCCGCGTCTTCGCCCACCATCGAGGAGCGCACGGCGACCGGCGCGCCGAGTCTCCGGTAGGCGCTCGTGATCGAGCCGGCCAGGCCCTTGGGCATCGGGCGGGCTGCGACCTGTGCCCTGGTCTGTTCTAGGTCGCGCTCCGTCAGGTCGCCGTGCCTGATGGCCTGCTCCATACCCGCATCCGACAGGAAACGGCGCAGCGCCCGGGATGTGATGACGAAACCGGCGGGAATCCGGAACCCACTCCGCCGCAGCCGGGCCAGGCCGGCCCCTTTGCCACCCGCGTGTTTCTCCCGCAAAGCCGATCTGCTGTCCAGGCTGATAATGCATCGCGTCATGGGACACCCCCTTCCCGCAGACCTTCCAACCGCGCGCTACGTGCGCATCATTCCACCTGTATGGCCTCGATCACGTTGATGCTTGCTGCCCGCCAGGCAGGCCAGATAGCGGCAAGCTGGGACACGACGAGCGATATGATCAAGCTGACCACGACCCCTTGAGCGGGCAGGACGTAGCTCAGCTCGTAGCCGGTCACGGCGTTGATGTTGCCCAGCACGGCGCGTGACAGAAGCACGCCGAAGACCAGGCCGAACGCGCCGCCGATGAGCCCCATGATGCCTGCCTCCGCCAGGACCATCTTCCCCACCTGGAATCGCGTCATGCCCAGGCTGCGCAGCATGCCCACTTCCTGCGTCCGCTCCAGCACGTTCATGGTCAGCGTGTTGATCACCCCGAGCGCTGCCACGATCATCGCGATGAGAGCCAGCACGTCGAACAGGCTGCCCGTCTGCGCCAGCAACGCGAACGCCTGCGTGCTTAGTGCCTCGTTCGACTCGACCGTGAGGTGGCGGCGCTCTCCGTACAGCGCGTCTATGCGGTCCCGCACCTCGACCAGCGGATACCCCGGTTCGATCTTCACCAGGAATGCGCTCACGTCGTTCAGCTTGAAGTGCTGCAGCATGTCCCGCCAACTGCCCTGGACGACCATCCCCCGGTTGTAGAAGTCGACGACGACAGCCGCCACCTCGAAGTCCATCTCCCCCCGCCGGGTGCGCAGGCGAACCGTGTCGCCCTGCTTCAGCCCATACTTCTCGGACAGCACGGAGGAGACAAACACCGCGCCCCCCTGCTCCAGCCGGTCCAGCAGCCGCTCCGGGTCGCCCTGGTTCGCGGCGAAGACGAAGGAGGTCACGCGCCGGTACGCGGACGGGTCAACCGCCATGAAACTGAGTTCCTCGTCGCCCCCCTCGGGCTTCAGGCGCTTCACGTTGAAGTAGCGTATCGGGGCTGCTGCGGCGACGCCTTCTACGGTCTCGAGCCGCCGTCCCAGGTCGGCGCGCATGCGCATCGAGGAATGCACGTACAGGTCGCCGCCGATGTAGTTCTTGAGCCAGGCGCGGATGTCGTAGTCGAAGGCGCCGGTCACCGCCCGAATGCTGAGGATCATCGTCACGCCGACCATGAGCGCCGCCACCGTCAGCGTGGTGCGCAGCTTGGCGCGCCTCGCGTTGCGGCTGCCCAACTGCCCCTCGCTGCCGTAGATTCGCCGCACCCAGGGGCGCGCGATGCGCTCCCACGCGCCGACGCTGATCGGAATCAGCAGCGTCCCCCCCAGCAAGAGGCCCAATGGGATCGCGTGCCCCAGCCCATCCTCGACCGCGGCCGGCAGGCGCACGTGGTACTGCATCACGTACGAGAGGAGCAGCAGCGCCATGCCGATGATCCAACTGTGCCGCATCATCCAGCCCTCACCCGGCCTTCCGCGGATGCGCAGCGCCTCGAGCGGTGATATGCGGCCCGCCTGCCGGGCGGGCATCGTGGCCGCCACCAAGGTGACCACGAACCCGACCAGCACGCTGACCGCCAGATCCTGGGGGGGGACGGTGACCTGTGTCACCTCCTGGGCCAGGATCAGCTCCATGCCCCTGATGAGGCCCTTCGACAGCACCAGGCCTGCCCCGACGCCCAGCGCCGATCCGGCGGCCCCCAGGATGACGGCCTGGGTCAGAACCTGTCCCATCACCTGCCCCCGCGTCATGCCCACCGTCCGCAACATGCCGATCTCGCGGGTGCGCTCGACGACGGTCATAGAGAACGCGTTGTAGATCAGGAACGCGCCCACGAAGAGCGCGACCACGCTGAAGAAGTTGAGGCCGATCTGGTATCCGTCGAGCATCTGCGTCACCCGTTTGCCCCGGGCCGCCGGATAGGTCACCGAGTAACTCTCGTCGAGCCGCGCCTGCAACGCGGCTTTCAGCGTGTCCAGGCCCGCGCCGCTGGCGGCCTCCGGCGCTGCCACGATGTCCATCTGGTCCAGGTCGCCCAGCCGGCTGAATATCTCCTGTGCTGTCCTCAGGGGAATCACGCCGAAGGCCCCGTTGTTCAGCCTGCCCGGCCCCTCCTTGGATATGAGGCCCACCACGCGCAACGTCTCCACACGCTCGGGCGTGACTATATCGACGTCGTCGCCCACTTGTACCTCCTTGTCGTCCGCGTACTCCTGCACCAGGACGATCTCGTAGACGTCGGGATCCGGCGACAGGAATTGACCGGCGGCGACTTTGTACTCGCGGGCCTGCACGTCTAGCGCGGGATCGATGCCGTACAAGAGAAGCCCACCCGCGGCCGCCCCAAAGAAGCTGATGTCCATCTGGGAGGACGAGGCGTCCTCCGCCAGCGCCGTCTGAGCGTGCAGCGTGGGAACTGCGGCCGCCACGCCGGCGACGTTGGCCACGCGGCGCAGCGCGGTGTCCGGGAACCCCTGGTCGCTCGCGCTCGAACGCGTCACGACGAGGTGAGCCTTGCCGGAGGACGCGTCGAAGACGGCGCTTATGGACGCGATGGTGCTGCGGTTGGTGATCCGGATGGCCAGGATGACGGCGACGCCCAGGACGACGCCGAACGTGGTGAGCAGCGTGCGCAGCGAGCGCGCGCGTAGCGAGCGAAACGCCAGCAGGAGAGCGCCAAGCATATCCAATCGCCCCTAGAGTTGGAACTTCTCCATCGCGCCCATGATCGCGCTAAGGCGCTGCTCCGTCTCATCCGTGCCGCTAAATCGGGCCTGACCGACGATCTGGCCGTCTTGCAGGAACACGACCCGATCGGCGTACGTGGCGGCCCGTGGGTCGTGCGTGACCACCACGGTGGTCTGGCCCAGCTCGTCGCAGGATCGGCGCAGCAGCGCCATGATCGCCGTCCCCGTCTTGGAGTCCAGGTTCCCGGTCGGCTCGTCGGCGAGCACGATGGCCGGCTCGGTCACCAGCGCGCGGGCGATCGACACCCGCTGCTGCTCGCCCCCCGAGAGCTGGTCCGGCTTGTGGTTCCGGCGCTCCGCCAGCCCGACGAGCTCGAGCACGGCGTCGATGCGCGCCTGGTGTTTCCGCAGATTCTGCCCGTCGATGATCAGCGGCAGGGCCACGTTTTCCTCCGCCGTCAGCGTCGGGAGCAGGTTGAAGAACTGAAAGACGAAGCCCACGTTGTGCCGCCGCACCAGCGTGGCCTGCTTGTCGCTCAGGATCGAAAGCCGCCTGCCCGCCAGGATCACCTCGCCGTCGGATGGCCTATCCAGGCCACCTAGGAGGTGAAGCAGCGTGGACTTGCCGCTGCCCGAGGCCCCCATGATGGCCACGAACTCTCCTTCCTCGACGAGGAAATCCACGCCCGCGAGCGCGTGTACCGTATGCTCACCCAGCTCGTACTGCTTCCGGAGTGCCTGCGCCTCCAAGATCGCCATAAATCCCTCCATCTCTCTCTCGAAACCAGGTTTTTCGCTATCGGATGCCGCTATGTCGTTGCTGCTTTGCCCACGATGTGTGCTTTCGCCGAACAGGGCCGGAAAACCTGGTTTCTGGTGTTGCCCCGTGTCCTCACGCGCTCCCTTCCTCCGCCTCCTCTGCGGCTGACTGGCCCATCATCTCCGGCGTACACGTCCGCAGGCACAGCACGTGAGCAGTCACCCCCACCGCGATCAGCAGGAGGACGATCCGCACGGGCAGGGAGTCGATGACCACAAAGGCGCTGTAGCCGATGGTCGCCCACAGCAGGGTCAAGGTCACGATCTTGGCCTGCAGGGTGATGGCTCGATGCTCGCGGTAGTTCCTGATGTAGGCACCGAACACCCGGTGGTTGATCAGCCAGCGATAGAAGCGATCCGAACTGCGGACGAAGCAGGCGGCAGCCAGGAGGAGAAAAGGCGTGGTAGGCAAGACCGGCAGGAAGATACCGGCCGTGGCCAGACCCACCGAGAGAACACCGATCGCGACGAGCAGCCATTTGCGCATCGATGGCTTGTTCACGGGTTGCCTCCTTGCTGGGGACAAAGCGTGGCCGCTGTATTCGGCTTCGGACCTTCGATGGATGGCTGCTGTGATGTGTCCAGGCGCTCAGTCTAGATCAACGACCGGCGCGCGAGTCCCAGTCTGTTGGCAGGCATCATCAGAAGAAGCGCCTGCCGCGAACTGCAATCCGATCCGTGCTCGCTCCCAGAGTATACAGCATATCCTCCCTCAGAACAAATCCACCGCGCCCACGCTCGTCCCACTCAGCGCGCAAGTCCCACCAATCCACCCATGTGCCGATTTGCTGATTTGCCGACTTGCTGATTCGTCCATTTGCCATTCCTCATTGGTATTTGGGCTTTGCCCTCCCTCTTCATCGTGTATTTCTCCCGTCCGTGGTACTCCCCGCCTGCTCCCTTGCGCGTCCCGCAGAACCGTACTATACTAGCCCTGCAACGCAAAGAAATTCGCCTCGCCGCTCTGCCGGGCGCTAGGTGCTGATCGACACAGGCCAGCTAGGGGGCGTATGCCGCAGAAGCGGATCGTCTTCTACGTCTGCCTCGACACTATGCTGGATGACTCACGGAAGGCGAATCTGGCCACGCAGTGCCTGCTGAAGGTGATCTAGGCGACAGGAATCCCTTTTTGTGCTATAATAGTTCCATATTGTGGAATTTCCATACATCAAACAGGGATAGCAATGCCCACTGAATCTCCCGCACGAACACTGAGCGAGCAAGAGTCTTTCCTGCTGAGCAGCCTCTCGGCGGACGGGTACACTGTGTTCACCGTCGAAGATGCCCGCGCGGTGCTGAAGGATAGCGAGGCCGACGTCCCCAAGGTGCTGCATCGACTGAATCGTAAGCGTTGGATCAAGCGGCTTGAGCGCGGCAAGTACCTGGTTATACCCCTGGAGGCCGGGCCGGAGACGCACTGGGCCGAGCACGAGTATCTGATCGCTGCCTCGCTGGTGGAACCGTACTATCTGGCCTATGCCACCGCCCTGCACTACCATGGCTACACCGAGCGTTCACCCGACCCGGTTACCGTCGCCACCACCCGCCGAAAGAACCCGGTCACTATTGAGGGATTCACCTACCGCTTCGTCACCCTCACACCCCATAAGTTCTTCGGCTACGAGACCGTCTTGCTGCTGGGTGATAACGTGCATATGGCGGAACGGGAGAAAGCTATCGCCGACGGCTTTGACCATCCGAAGCTGGTTGGCGGCGTCCTGGAAGCGGCGAAGGGACTGTGGTTCGGGAGCCAGGAGCTGGATTGGGAGAAACTGGTGGGGTATACCTTGCGCCTGCGGAACCATGTCGCCGCGCGGCGATTGGGCTTCTGGATGGAGCTGTTGGATCTGGGTAGCGATGATCTGTTGTCACGTCTGGAGAACGGCGAAGGGCACAGTTATGCCCGCTTGGAGCCATCGGGTCCTCGCGAGGGGGCGCGCAACACGCGCTGGCGCGTCATCGTCAACGTCCCGGAACGGCAATTGCTGGAGTGGCAGGAGCACTGATGATCACGGAGCGTGAATTGCGGCAGATAGCCGGAAAGACCGGCCTTGGCGTCGGACTGGCCGAGCACGAGTACGCTATGCTCTGCGTGCTGGACGCTCTGGGGCAGACGTCATCCGTACCCGATACCTTCTGTCTGAAGCGAGCATAACCCCCACGGAGGACCACCATGCACGAGCACAACCTGCTGATCCTGAGTGACCTGCATCTCAGCGAGGGGCTCGATCCGGCCAGCGGGCGATTCTCCCGCCTGGAGGACTTCTGGTACGACGGCGCCTTTGCCCGCTTCCTGCGCTACCACGAGCGTGTGCGGGGGCAACCCCGCTTTGGCGGCCGCCCCTGGACCCTGGTCATCAACGGTGACCTGTTCGATTTCCTGCAGGTCGTCTCCCTGCCCCGCGAGGGGAGGCTGCTGCGGGCCGTCAGGGGCGTGGCGAGCTTCGGCGACCTACCGCCGAACGAGCGGGAGTATGGGCTGGGCACGACGGCCGCGGAGTCGGCGTGGAAGCTCCACCGGATCGCGTGCGGCCATCAGCGCTTCTTCGCCGCCCTGGGCCGCTTCGTCGCCCACGGCAACCACGTCGCCGTCGTCAAGGGCAACCACGACGTCGAGCTCTATTGGCCCCAGGTGCAGGAGCGCTTTCGCCGGGAGGTGGCGCGCGCCTACGCCCGCGAGTGGCGCATGGTGGGCGAGGGTCCGCCGCTCTCGTCAGAGGCGTGCCGGGCGCGCATCCAGTTCTACCCCTGGTTCTACTACGAGCCCGGCCGCGTCTACGTCGAGCACGGCGGCCAGTACCAGGCCGCCAACCGCTTCCGTGACTTCGTCAATCCTGTCCTGCCCGGCGATCCGGCGCGCATCGAGCTGCCCTGGGGAAGCCTGTTCGTGCGCTACCTGTTCAACGAGATCGAGGACGTGCACCCCTTCGCCGATAACGTCAAGCCCATCAAGCGCTACCTGGGTTGGGCCTTCAGGAAGGACCCGCTGGGCACCGTTGAGGTCCTCTTGACCCGGGGGTGGATCTTCCTGCGTGCCGCGTGGAAGGTGGCGCGCAAGACGGCTGTGTCCACGCGCCACCACGGGCGGGCGCACGCGTCGCCCGTGCAGACCGGCCCCGCCTCCCTGCCGCCCCACGTCCGGGAGCGCATCGCCGCCCTGGCCCAACGCTGGGTCGACGTCTCGTGGCAGGAGTGGGCCGGCTCGTCCGTCTACGCCCTGCTGTCGCTGCTCACCGTCCTGATCGCGCTGACCTTCGTCGTACTGGCGGGGCTGACGCTCGGCGATGGGCTGAGCTGGATCACGGGCGTGTACCTGGCGGCGGCGGCCGTGGCCTTCTTCCTGCGCCGTGGGCTCAGGCGCGTCGCCTCCGCGCTCTTCGAAAGCAACTACCTGCTGCGCGCGGCCGCCGGTGTGCAGCGCATCCTGGGCACCGGCCACGCGGTCGGCTACGTCGTCATGGGGCACGACCACCGCGCCGCCCTGGAGCGCATGGGGCGCGCCTGGTACGTCAACACCGGGGCCTGGGTGCCCGTTTATGAGGAGGAAGGGCCCATCGAGGGGCGCGAGGAGCTGACCTTCTTCCGCCTGGCCTGGGCGCACGAGGGCACGCCCGAGCTCCTGCGCTGGGACGACGCGGCCGGCGCGCCGGCTCGGGCCACGCTGTGGCGCGACGCCGGAAGCTGAGCTCCGCGCCCGTGGTGCCTCAACTGGGGCTCACTGGCTGCGTGTGACGAGCGGCAGGTAGACCGGCACGACGTAGGTGTAGTTCCGCACCGCGTCCGAGCACTCCCAATCCGCCGCTCCGCCGTCGGCCGGGCGGATGCATCCCTGGTTGACGATGAACGGCCCGAACTCGGCCGTCCCCGTGATCCCCACGCGCACGACGAAGGACACGGCCACCGGCACCTCCGCCGGCAGGTCTACTGTCCCGCTGATGGCCTGCGCCGCCGGGTCATACGCCACGTCCCCCGGCGCGTCGAGCGAGTCGCCTACGTACGCCGTGTAGGTGGGTACACGGTCGTAGAGCACCACCGCGCGCTCCTCCGGGGCCTCCAGGCGCAGCGTATACGTGATCGTCTCGCCGAAGGCGAGCGCGCGCGGGCCGCTGGGGTGGGCCTCCTTCTGGATCCCGTGCGCCGTGAAATCCTGTCCCGTCGCGTCCGGCGGCACGGTGACCGTGCGGCTGGCCGGCGACCACAGATAGCCCGGCGTGGTGGGCGTGAGGACGTAGGTGCCCACCGGCAGGGTCAGGGTGTAATTGCCGCTCGTGCCCGTCGTGGCGCTGTAGGCCGTCCCTGTCGACACGTGCACGCCCGCCATCGCCGATCCCGTGTGGTCCAGCACCTGCCCCGAGACCGTGGACTGGCAGGTCGCCAGCCGGCTGACGAATACGTCGTAGTCGCCGTTGTGGCTCGTGTCGAACGCCCCGGCCGTCGTGGGGAATCCCTCCGAGTCCGTGTGTCCCGCCACGTAGGCCTGGTCTGGGTCGCGCACCGCGACGGCGTAGCCCGCGTCCGTGCTGCTTCCCCCCAGGAACGTGGCGTAGGCCAACTCCGTGCCTCCCGCGTTCAGCTTGACCAGGAAGGCGTCCGTGCCGCCGTTGAAGCTCGTGTCGTAGCCACCTGCGTCTGGGGGGAAAGCCGCCGAGCGGGTGCTGCCCGTCACGTAGGCGTGGCCGTCCCCGTCGACCGCCATGCTGTAGCCGGCGTACTCCGTGCCCGCGTCCCCGAGGAAGGTGGCGTAGCTCAGGCCCGAGCCTGCCGCGTTCAGTTTGGCCACGAAGAGGTCGTCGCAGGGCGAACTGCCGCACGTGCCGCCGCCGAAGGTGGTGTCGTACGCGCCCGCCGTCGTGGGGAAGTCGGGGGAGTTCGTGGTGCCCATCACGTAGGCGCTGTCCGCCGCGTCCAGCGCGATGGCATACCCGGCGTCTGTCTCGGCGCCCCCCAGGAACGTGGCGTAGGCCAGGCCGCTGCCGGCCGGGTCCAGCTTTGCCACGAAGGCGTCCGGCCGCCAGGGGGCGATGTAGGTCGCGCCCGTGCCGTTGTGCGTCTCGTCGTAGGCCCCCGGCGTGACCGGGAAGTCGGGCGAATACGTGTTGCCGATCACGTAGGCGTTGCCCGCGCCGTCTAGCGCGACGCCATCGGCCGCGTCGTCGTACCGGCCACCCAGGAACGTGGCGTAGTCCAGGCCGCTGCCCGCTGCGTTGAACCGGGCCACGAAGGCGTCTAGTTCGCCCGTCCCAGCATTGCTGTTGTAGCTGGTGTCGAAGGCGCCCGCTGTCGTGGGGAAGTTGGATGACTGCGTCGTCCCGGCCACGCAGGCGCGCCCGTCTGCGTCCACCGCGATGCCCTCGATCCGGTCGACCAAGCTCCCGCCCAGGTACGTCGCGTAGATCAGATCGGATCCGTCCGCGCTGAACTTGGCCACGAAGCCGTCGTCGGGGTAGTAGCCGCTGTTGTGGCTCTCGTCGTAGGCCCCCGCCGTCGCGGGGAAGTTGTCCGACTCGGTGATCCCGGCTACGTACGCGCAGCCCTCGTCGTCCACGGCGATGGCCCTGCCTCTGTCATCCAGCCCGCCGCCCAGCATGCTGGCGTAGACCAGGCCGCTGCCGTCGGGGTTGACCTTGACCGCGAATGCCTCGAACAGGATGGGGTAGCTGGTGTCGAAGGCCCCCGGTGTCGTGGGGAACTCCCACGATTCCGTCATACCGGTCACGTAGGCGTTGCCCGCCGCGTCCACGGCGATGGCGGCGTTCTTGTAGGGGCAATCGTCCCCCGCGCCGCCCAGGAAGGTGCTGTACATCAGGTCGCCAGGTCTGTCTGCCGCCGCCTGCGTCTCCCCGCCCGCCTGTAGGGGCGTGGTCTCCGCGCCCAGGCCGAACGGCGCGACGACCTCGTCGCCAACGACGCGCGCGGGCGACAGCCCGGCGATGGCGACGCCGGGCACCTCGATCAACGGCACAGACGCGCTCCCCGCGGTCGTGCGGACCTCCAGCGCGTCGCCGACAATCGCCAGCGTATCCGCTCCCTCCACGCGCATCCGCACGCTGCCCAGGCGCGACCGCAGACCGTCAGGCTCGCAGCCTGCCCCGCAGACCAATCGCTGCACCAGGCGGCCCTTCCCGCCCGTGATCTCGCTCGTAATCTCAAGGTCCAGCCCCGGGTACAGCTCCCGGTATCGCACGCCGCCCCACACCGGCACGTCGCGCTGCCACCCGGCCGGGTCGTCGCCGGTGAAATAGGAGAATCGCGTCGCCAGGCGGTCGAAGGGTTCGAGGCGCGGGTGCGGGTTGGCCCCGGGGAAACTCAGCCGCAGGTGGACGCCGCCCGAGCCAGCCCCCGCCAGCGTCATCCATATCCCGTCCTCGGCCAGCCAGACCGGGCGCTCTGCTCCGCGCACCTGGAACCGCGCACCCTCCCCAAACTGCCCCGCGTTCTCAACAAACATCAAGGGCGCGCTCTGCGCCTGAACCGTCGACGGCTGAGCCGCCAACCCTGCTCTGCGTCCTCCCAAACACGCCATCAGGACTACACAAAGACCCACTCGCGCAAGCAATCGCCCCTTCATCGCTTCCCCCTTATTGTCTCCTGCCTACCGCCCCTTGTCTCTTCTCCCCGCGTCTCCTTATTCCCCTATCCTGGTTCCTTAGCTTCGCCCTCTGTCATTCCCCATTGGGCTTTGGGATTTGACCCTTGGGCTTTCCCCTCTTTGTCATTTGTCATTTGCCCATTTGTCATTCCCTATTGGGCTTTGGGATTTGACCTAAAGTATCCCTACCTGGCTATGGTCGCCTAGCGTCAGCTTGAACGCCTTGGGCTTGATCGGCGAGCGCGCCAGTGCCACGTGGCGCCCGATGAGGCTGTCCTGGATGCGGGCCGGGATGTCGTGGATCCGGCTGTGCTCCAGCACGATCGACCGCTCGATCTCGCTGTCCTCGACCACGACGTCGTAATAGATCGACGTGAACGGACCGACGTACGAATTGACGATGCGCGAGCGCTCTCCGATGATCGTCGGACCCCGGACCACGCTGTTGATGATCTCCGCGCCGTCCTGGACCGTGACCCGGCTGTCCACCTCCGAGTCCCGATCCACGTAGCCTTGAACCACCGGCGTCAGTTCCTCCAATACGCGGCCGTTCGCCTCCAGCATGGCGCTCGGCGCGCCGGTGTCGATCCACCAGCCCCGGTGCACGTAGGGGTAGACCCGGTAGTCGTGCTCCACCAGCCACTGGATGGCGTCCGTGATCTCCAGTTCACCCCGCCAGGAGGGCGTGATGTTGTCCGTCGCTTCGTGGATGTGGTGGTCGAACATGTATATGCCGACCAGCGCCAGGTCAGACTTGGGCTCCTTGGGTTTCTCGACCAACTGCACGATGCGGCCCTCTCCGTTCAGTTCGGCCACGCCGTACTGCTCTGGATGAGACACCCGCGTGAGGACGATCTGGCTGTTCCACTCGCTCTCGGAGAACTGCGCGATCAGCCCCGAGATGCCGCCCTGGATCACGTTGTCGCCCAGGAACATCACGAAACGCTCGTCGCCCAGGTAGTCGCGGCTCACCTTGACGGCGTGCGCCAGTCCCAGCGGTTGCGCCTGGTGGATGTAGGTGACCTGGACGCCCCAACGACCGCCCCGGCCCACAGCGGCTCTGATCTCCTCGGCGGTGTCGCCGACGACGATGCCGATCTCCGTGATCCCCGCGTCGCGGATGGCCTCGATGACGCGGAAGAGTACCGGCTTGTTGGCCACGGGGATGAGCTGCTTGGCGCTGGTATACGTCAGGGGATAGAGCCGCGTGCCCTTGCCCCCACTGAGGATCAAGCCCTTCATTTCGTCTCCTTCTGCCTAGAAACCAGGCACTACGCAGGTGGGACGCACTTCCTGGCTCGAAAACAGCGTTTGTAAATCCTGGAAGTCGAATTCTCGAACGAAAACCAAGTGCGTCCCACCTTGGCTGAGATAGACGCTCGATGCACTGTTGTCCGGCTAGTTGCGCAAGACGAGAGGCAGGTAGACCAGGTTCAACCGCCCACGGCTGATAAGGCCGGTGACAATGATGGAGTGAGTCGAGGTCACCACGGCCGAGCCGCTGAATGAAGCGGGCAGGTCACTCGATGCCTGATCGAAGTAGTGAGCGGCATACGGCTCTACCGCGGCAGTCTCTCTCCCCGCCTGGTTGCCGCTTCCATCGTAGTACGTAACGGCGACCTCGGCTGCCTCGTTCCCCATATTCTGCACGCTGATCTGCGTGACGCCGCCGTCGGCCGAGTTGCTAACGACGGGAACGTAAGAGGGAGCGTTGCCCCAATCCACCCCACTGTAGCCGGTGTACGTGCCGGGGGTGGAGGGCCACGTTGTGTCCACCAGAGCGCCGACGTAATGATGCGTGCCTCTGTAGACCCTGGCAGACCCCCTCATACCGGCAGGCACTGCGGGCGACCAGCCAGGATCGTTCAGGCTGATGGATCTGACGGCGTGGGCCGCCAGGGAAAAGGGGCCGTAGGTGGTCACGGTGATGCCGTCCTGGTCGTAGAGCGTGATGGTGTTCGATATGGCCTCGGTCGCCCCCGGATTGTAAACCACGATGGATGACGTATGCTCTCTCATCACGAGCGGAAGGTAAATGTACTGAGCGGCGAACTGAGGGAACGCCGGTTCGAGGGAGTGGTTGTTGTGGGCCACTGCCTCGCCCGTCTGGCTGTTGACGGCTTTGACCACGCCGGCGACCCGTTCAGAGCTCTCGGTCTCGACCTGAGCGTGCCCGTAGAAATCCGACCCCAAGCCAGAGATCTCTGCCGCATCATACAGATGTGCGCTGTGCGGTGGAAGACTATCTGCCTGTGAGTAGACGGCGGTGCCGGTCAGGTCGTAGAAAGTGATTGTGATTGGAGTAGTCGTGTCCTCTGTATTCTGGACGGCAAAGCGACTGTTCCAGCTCTGGTGTCCCCGGTAGATGGGCAATAAGTCGATACTTGTGCCGCCGTCCGCTCGTTCCACGCCCCGGTAGCTCATCAGGCAGTCTCCCTCCCGGCTAGAATCGAGAGGCGAGTCGGTGGCAATGGCACCGATGTTCTGTGTGGCGGCAATCACCAACGAGCCACTGAAGACGCCGGTCGGCGTGTAGACGCGGCTCCCCAGTGGGGGCAATGTGTCCGTGACGATGTCAGCTTCTGCGCCGGACGTGTCGAAATAGCGCAGCGTGATCGTGATCGTGCCAGTATACGTGTTCTGCACGGTGGTCGCCGTGCGCCATTCCCAGGCTGGGTCAGAGCTGACAAAGGGAAGGTGGATGCTGAGGTCCACGTCCCACCTGTCGAATGCGTTGTACTCGGCCTCGCCCTGGTACCCTGGGCGGGAGGACGCCTCGGCAACGGGGGTCTCCGCTCCATAGAACCCGGTCCAAACGAGTACTGCGGCGGTGGCTGCGGTAGCCAGGCCAATGGCGATGAAGGCTTTCCATGTTCCTGCTAAGCGTTTTTGACCCATTGTGGTCTCCTTTGTAGTGGTTTGTCTGCTCAGCCGATAGCCGCAAGAGCGGGAAAACCCGCTTGGGTCTTGTGTTAAGGTTTAGTAGCCACCCAGCGTGGTGCCAAGCGGCGCGTTGTCCAGGACTGCCCCCACGATGCGCACGTGTACGCGCTCCAGTTGTTCCTTGGCCCGCTCCACGTCTTCCCGCCGCGTGTGTCCTGCCTGGACGACCAGCAGCACACCGTCCACCTTGGTGCCCAGCACCACCGCGTCGGTCACGGCGATGATGGGAGGCGCGTCGAAGAGGATCACGTCGGCGTGTGTTTTCAGCGCGGCAATCGTGTCCTCCATCCGGCGCGAACCGAGGATGTCTGCGGGGTTGGGGGGCTGCGGGCCGCTCGGCAGGAGCCACAGGTTCTCCACGCCGGCGTCTACCAGCGGGGGGTTGTCCAGTGCCGTCTCTCCCACGATCATGCTGGTCAGCCCGCGCTCGTTCGCCGTGCCGAAGATCTCGTGCAGCCCTGGGCGGCGCAGGTCCGCGTCCACCAGGATGGTGCGCCGCTCACCCTGGGCCATCGCCACGGCCAGGTTGGCCAGGACGGTGGACTTACCTGCTTCTAACCCGGCCGAGGTGACGACTAGCGTCTCGATGGGTTTGTCCAGCGCGGTGAAGGTCAGATTGGTGCGCAGCGTGCGGTACGCCTCTGCCGCCGGATTCCGGGGGTCGGTCAGTGTGATCAGATCAGCTATTTCAGCCATCGGTTTCCTCAGTTCTCGTGTGTCAGGCGTATGCCAGCCAACGGGCTGTCATTCGCTGGGGGGGATCGCGCCCACCACCGTCAGGTTCAGTTGGCGCTCCAGGTCCTGCGGGGTGCGGACGATGCCTGTCTCAAGCCACTCCAGGAAGAAAATGACGACTCCGGCGACCACCAGCCCGAAAATGCCCCCGGCGGCGGTCACGACCTTGGTCTTGGGCCACGATTGAGCGTAGCGGGGCTGATCGCGCAACGAGGCGTACACGCGGTCTTCCTTGTTCTGGAGTTGGTTTTGCTGGTCGCGCCACTGAATGAGCAGCGTCGCCCACGTGCGGGCGATGTCGTTCGCCAGATCGCCGTCGTAGGCCTCGATCTCGAGCTGGATCACCATGCGGTCGTCCTGGGCCGCGAAGTGCGCGTTGCCACGCAGCTTCTCAGGCGTCATCGGCAGTTGTAGTTCGTCGATCACCTGCTGCGCCCAGGAGTAGGAGTCCGCCACCGTCATGTAGGTGCGCAGGAGCATCTTGGCCGACTGGGCCAGGCCCCAGTCTGGCCGCGCCGGCTCGATAACGATCTCCGCGGTGGACGTGTACTCCGGGTGCTGAAGCTTGCTGAACACGAACGCGCTGCCGGCCGTGAGCGCCACGGCCACGACGATGATCCACCAGCGCTTGCGCAGGATACGGATATAGTCTTCAAATTCCATTGGTTATCATCTCCTCGGGGAAGCGGGCGCTATTGTACCATTCGGGGGACTGAATGACAAATGGACGAAGGAATCAAGAATGAACAAATGAGCAAATGACAAATTAGCAAATGAGCAAACCAGCAAATCCAGCAAGTCAGCAAATCGGTGATTGACCGGATATGCGGTTCGTCGTTCGTTATGCGTCATACGTCTTGCGTCTTTCGTCATGCGTCATGCGTCTTGCGTCATTCGCCATATCCGTTTGTCATTTGGTCATTTGATCATTTGTCATTATCCCGACCCCTGCGGGGGATCTCTGCCAGGACCGCCAGCCCGAACGCCTCCAGTTCCGGGGCCTCGCGGACGGTGGGGTCCAGGTAGTGCCACAGCAGCGCGAGTGCGACGCCCACGATGAACGCCAGCCCGATCTTGATCGCCGGTCCCATCAACTGGGCGCGCAGCCCGGGCGGAAGCGCGACGGGCACCGGTGCGTCCAGCGGTCGGACGCCTGGCTCCACGCCCGCCAGTTGGGGGAAGTAGGCTGCGCCGTTCCCCGTCAACTCGGCGCTGACGGCATCGGCCAGCGCCAGGATCTGCGTCTGGTCTGGCCACGTCAGGTACACGACGAGCACCGACTGGGCGTTGTCCGTGACGATGGCCGCCTGCACCGCGCCGCTGGCTACCTCCTGGCCTGCTTCGGCCATGCGCGCGGCCACCGCCTGGGCGAAGGTCCCCGTCTGGGCCACGTCGGCCAGGCCGTTGGCGATGTACTCGGAGGTCAGCCACGGATAGTAGCGGTCGTAGTCCTCGCTCAGTCCGGCAGGGTCTGTCCCCGCCGCGAAGCGCATCACCACCTGGTACACCGGCCCGGGTGGCCTGTACGAGGCGACGACGTACAGGCACACGACTGCTACCGGCGCGATCACCAGCCACCAGCGGCGAAAGAGTATCTTCCAGTAGGTTCTCAGTTCCATACGCTATGCTCCCATCCCAGTTGGACCGCCAGCATCTTGCTGGCTCTGGGCTTCTCCATATCCATACGCTATGCTTGCAGGTTCTCGGACGCAGCGGACACGTCCACCTCACCCCACACGAGTTGGCCCAGTCTCTCGCGGAAAACCCCGGTCCCGAATCGCTCCGCGTTGGCGCGGCAGGCGCTGGGGTCTATCGCGTCGGGGTCGAATGCGTTCACCGCCTCGGCTAGCGCCTCCGGGCTGGGCTCGTGGAAGAACGCGCCCGTCTCCCCCTCGACGACGGAGTCGAGCGCGCCGCCCGCGCCGTAGGCGATGACGGGCCGGCCGGCTGCCTGGGCCTGGACCGGCGCGATGCCGAAATCCTCCTCGCCCGGCAGGACGTAGGCCCGGCACCCGGCGTACAGGTCGGGCAGGTCCTCGTCGGGCACGCGGCCCAGGAAGATGACGCTGGGTCCGGCCAGGGCCTCCAGCGCGGCCCGATCCCGTCCGTCCCCGCCGACGACCAGCGGCAGCCCCAGCTGGTTGAACGCCCGCACGGCCAGGTCGATGCGCCGGTAGGGGACCAGGCGGGAGACGATGAGGTAGTAATCGCCGTGGGGGACGGCGCTTCCCCGGCGCTGGGCGCGGGCGAAGCGGGCCGTGTCCACGGGTGGATGGATGACGCGTGAATCGCGGCCGTAGTAGCGGCGAATGCGCGCCTGCACCTCGCGGGAGATGGCGACGAAGCGATCCACCTGCTGTGCAGCCTGGTAATCCCAGCGACGGAGGCGCGCGATCAGCGGCCGCAGCGCCGCCCGGGTGGCCCCGGGGAGCGCTTCGCGCGCGGCGTAGGCATCGAAATCCCACACGTAGCGTGTGGGGCTCAGGCAATAGCAGATGTGCATCGCATCGCCGGTCTGCACGCCGTGGCAGAAGCCCGACTTGTTGCTCAGCACCACGTCGTAGCCGCGCAGGTCGAGCCGGGAGAAGGCCAGCGCGTAGAGCGGCAGGTAGGGTTGGTGGTGCCGGTAGATGCCCGGCAGGCGGTCCATCCAGGTCGTGCGAACGTCCCAGGCGCGGTAGGCGGCCGGCATGCCCGCCCGCCAGTACATCGAGGTGTAGACCGGCGCGCCGGGGAACATCCCGACTAGCGTCTCGAGGACGTCCTCCGCGCCGCCCAGCTGGTTGAGCCAGTCGTGGACGAGCGCCAGTCTCATCTTCGGCCCGCCCGACACTTGGAGGTTGGAGATCGGAGGTTGGAGAATCGCTCGCACGTCATTCTGCTCCCAGGGAAAGCGCCGTCAACGGTCGCCAGCTCATGCGGTGGATCGGGCAGGGTCCCAGCCGCGCCAGCGCTTCCCGGTGTTGGCGCGTGCCGTAGCCCTTGTGGCGGGCGAAGCCGTAGCCGGGGAAATCCCCATCCAGCGCCATCATCAGTTGGTCGCGGTTCACCTTGGCCACGATACTGGCGGCGGCGACGCTCAGGCAGCGCGCATCCGCTTTCGCCAGCGCCCGTTGCGGCAGGTCCAGCTCCGGCAGCCGCACGTAGTCCACCACCAGCGCGTCTGCCTGCCCGTCCAGCCGCGCCACGGCGCGACAGAACGCCCGCCGCGTGGCCGGCACGATGCCCAGTGCATCCACCTCGGCCGGGGTGGCCCAGCCCACGCCCACCGCCTCCGCCGTCTCCAGGATCACGGGCAGGAGCGTCTCCCGCCGCGCCGGACTGAGCTGTTTAGAGTCGCGCACACCGGCCAACAGGTCGGGCAGGTCGGCCCGTTCGAGCGGGAGCACCACGGCCGCCGCGCAGACGGGCCCGGCCCACGCGCCCCGGCCCGCCTCATCCAGCCCCGCCACACGGGAGTGGCCGGCGTTGAACAATCTCAGTTCTTCGCGAAGGTCAGGCAGCATGTGAGTGATGGGCCATCACCTATCGTAGAGCCCCGCGCGGCCGTTGCGACGAATGCGGAATACCTCCCGCAGCATGTTCCAGGAGTCGCGCAACGGGCTCACCCGGCTGCCTTCTCCGTAGTACCAGTGAATGGGCACCTCGACGAGGCCGTAACCCCGCCGCAGCGCGGCGTGGAGGATCTCCACGTCGAAGGCCCACCCGTCAATCGTCTGGATGGCAAAGAGGTCGCGGGCGACCTCCCGGCGGAGGCACTTGAAGCCGCACTGCGTGTCCTGAACGCCGGGCACGGCCAGCAGGCGCACCAGGAGGTTGAACACCCGCCCCATCAGGTGGCGGTACTTGGGTTCGTTGTAGCGGACCGCGCCGGGTGCCTCGCGCGAGGCGATGGCGACGTCGTAGCCGGAGAGGGCGGGGGGGAGGAACTTGCTCACCTCCTCAATCGGCATCGCCAGGTCCGCGTCGCAGATGAACAGGTAGTCGCCGTGGCCTTCGAGCATCCCCTTGCGCACCGCTGCCCCCTTGCCCTGGATGGGCTGGTGGAGCAGGGTCACAATCGGGTGGTCGGCGGCGAACTCGCGCACGACATCGGAGGTGCGATCCGTGCTGGCGTTGTCCACCACCAGCACTTCCACGGCATAATCCTGCGCCTCGACGAAGTCCAGCACCTGCGGCAGCGTGCTCGGCAGGCGATTTTCCTCGTTGTAGGCAGGGATGATAATGGTCAGTAGGGGGCTGTTTGGGTCTATGGTATCACCTCGGTCTACTTCTGGGTCTGTGGATTCACCCGTGAGCCGCTCAGCGAACATGAGTGCAGTTGTGCTGTCATAGGCGAGAGGATGGGTGAACTTGGCTCTCTAGTATGATACCTATTTCAGGTGTTTTCGTCAACCTTGGTCAGGATACTCTCAATGTACGATTGGTCAACGCTTCGGCAACGACGTACCGCTCGCCGCTTGCGGAGCATGTTGGGGATGCCCAGGAGTCCCGCCAGTTGGCCCCGCAGCCGCGCTCGCGCCGCTGCCCCCTGCCAGGCTCGCAGGGCATCCCACGTGATGCGCAGTTGCGCCCGCAGGACTGCTCGCCAGTGCTTGCGCCACAGGTCTCCCGGGTAGTCCTTCGCCAGCAGGTAGATGAAGTTGCGCCCGTCGTAGAAGCTGGCGGTCGCGCCCCCACCGGTGGCGCTCAGTTTGTGGTAGATACGCGCGCGCGGGGCGTAGAGACAGCGCCAGCCGGCCAACTGAGCCCGCCAGGCCAGGTCCACGTCCTCGCAGGAGAAGAAGAAATCCTCGTCCAGCAAGCCGATTTGGTCCAGCACGGCCCTTCGATAGGCCGCGCTCCCCCCGCACGCGCTGAAGACGTATTCCTCGCGCTCGTACTGGCCCGCGTCCCTCTGCCACACGCCCCGATTGCCCGGGATGCCGTCCACGCGGTAGAAATCGCCTGCTGTGTGAAAGGTGTCGCGCCGGTCGAACAGGAGCATCTTGGAAGCGACGAGCCCGGCCTCCGGGTGGCGTTCAAAGGCGGCGGTCACCTCTTCTACCCACAGTGTGTCAGCCTCCGTGTCGTTGTTCAGGAGGGCGACGAGCGCCCCTCTCGCGGCCTGTATTCCGGCGTTGCACGCGCCGGCAAAGCCGCGGTTCTCACCCAGCGCCAGCACCTGCACCTCGGCGAAATCCCGCGCCAGCAGTTCCAGCGACCCGTCGGTGGATCCGTTGTCGGCAACGATGACCTCGATGTGGGGATAACTCTGGCGCCGCAGGCTCTCCAGGCACGTGGGCAGGTGGTGCGCGCCGTTCCAGTTGGGGATGATGACGGAGACGAGCGGCTGATCCCCCGGCACTGACGGCTGGCTGGCCGTCTCGGTGTTTGGCTTGTGGTGCTCGTCGCTGCTTGGATCGGGCGGGTGCATCGAGACCTCCGGCGTGTCGCGTGTCACAGGCATGTTGGTTCGCCGGCCATTATACCCGTGATCGGCCGTATCAGCCAGACCGGTTGAAGGTCGCTGGTGTTCCGCTCTCACGCGCTGGTGTGCGTGTGCCCTGCCCGCGACCTGTCCATGCCTGGAATGGAACGGTGCGCAATGCCCTGCTGATGTCCGTACATCCGTCTGGAAATTGACTTTGTTTTTGGGTGTGGTATAATTGCGCCTTGTGTGAGGAAGACTGTCCGTTACTGCTGACTGACTGCTCACCGAGAGGTGCAGGGCAGTTCTTCGTTAGACTTGTCATTCCATATTAGCTTAGGAGGCAATAGGCAAAAATGGCAAAGATTACAACCTACTACAAGGGCGACATGCTATTTGAGAGCAAGATCGGCAACCACAGCATGGTCATCGACGTACCGGACTCGATGGGCGGCAGCGACCGTGGCCCGACACCGCCGCAGGTCTTCATCGCGTCGCTGGGCTCCTGCATTGGCGCGTTCGTCGCCAACTACTGCAACAATGTAGGCATTGACACCACGGACCTGAGTGTGGATGTCTCGTTCGAGAAGGTCGAGGATCCTACTCGGTTGACCAACGTGAAGGTGGAGGTCAATGTGCCCAACGGGAAGATCAAGGGTCGTGAGAAGGCGCTTCTGCGCGTCGCTGGGCACTGCCCGGTCCACGAGACGATCTGCACGTTGGACAATGTCGACGTCGTGATGAAAGGCAAGGAGTAGTCGTCTCCGTCTGCCATTCGGTGCTCCGCTCACGCCAAGCCGCGGGCCGGAGCGCACAGACTCCCCTCTGGGCACGGCCCAGGAGGGGAGTTTTGCTTTTGTACCTGCCCAAGAGGGCGACCACAAGGGGTCGCCCCTACATATTGAGAGGATACGGTCTGTGCCTGATCCCATCCGGGTTCAGGATGTGAGGAAATCCTCCAGGGCCTCTTGCCAGGGGCGCGGGGTGATGCCCAGCGTGGCGGCGGCCGTGTTCGCCAGGGGCGCGAAACGGGGTGGGGTGGAGGCGCGCTGGAACTCGTCCAGCGTGATGGGCTCGACGGGCACGTGTTCCCGGCCGCTGATGCGCAGGATCTCGCGGGCGAAGTCGTAGCGCGAGCAGTAGCCCGAGTTGCTCAGGTGGTAGACGCCGTAGGCGCCGGTGGAGATGAGCGCGGCGAGCGCGCCCGCCAGGTCCGGCGCGTAGGTGGGATTGCCCACCTCGTCGGTCACCACCCGCAGTGCCCCGCGCTCGTCGGCCAACTCGATGATCCGGTGGGGGAAGTTGCGCCCGCCGGGGGCATAGAGCCAGGCGGTGCGGGCGATGTAGAAGCGGGTGAGCAAGTGCCGCACGTACCACTCACCGGCCGCCTTCGATCGGGCGTACGGGTTGATGGGGTGGGGTGGATCCCACTCGCGATAGGGCTCCGTCGCCGTGCCGTCGAAGACCTCGTTGGTGCTGACGTAGGCCAGGGCCGCGCCGCTCGCGGCGCAGGCCAGCGCCACGCTCTGCGTGCCCAGCGCGTTGACGCTGTAGGCGCGCTCTGGATCTCGCGCGCAGCCGTCCACGTCCGTCCACGCGGCGGCGTGGATGACCACGTCCGGCGCGAAGCTGGCGATGGCCTCGCCGATGGCCTCCCGGTCGGTGATGTCGAGTTCCGGCAGGTCGCAACCCGCCAACGTGTGCCCGGCTAGCGCCGTGGATAGCGCCCGGCCAAGCTGGCCTTTGTATCCGGTGACGAATACGCGCATAGTGATCTCCTTGCTGGGATAAGACGGCTCACGCAACGCGTGCGGCGCATGTGGCCGACGAATACTCACCTATTGACCTCGCTCGTAGTCAGGCACGGAGCGCCAGCAGAGTGCCGTGGAATCACACGCCTGTTCACGCCAGCCGCTCGTGGCACCGCTACTGACCTCGCTCGTAGTCAGGCACGGAGCGCGAGCGGAGTGCCGTGGGGCCATAAGCCCATTCACGCCAGCCGCTCGTGGCACCGCTGCTGGTACCCACACGCCCGGCAACGGTGCGGTGTGTCGTGGTCGCGGGGTGCGGCCCCCGCGACCAGATCTGCCCGCATCTGGTCCAATGTGTTCAGTAGCTCGTCCTCCAATTCGGGCGTGTAGTCCACTTCGAAGGTGTGATCGGTGTACTTGACCATGCCGTAGGGCGGTCGCGCTCCGTAGCACTCCTCGACCAGCAGGCAGTAGGCCGCCAGTTGCAGGACGTGTGAGCGATAGGGTTGCGCCGGAGCCTGGCCCGACTTGACCTCGACAGGTATCACGTCGGATCCGTCAGCCACGAGGTAGTCCGGTTTGCCCGTGAGCATGAACCGGCGCGAAAACAGCGGACGCTCCAGCCGTCCCCAGCCGCCTGTATCGGTGTACACCACGCGGCCCTGCGGCAGCCCACTCCGCGCGCGCCCCCGCCGTGCCAGCCAGAGCAGCAGCAGGCCGAGGGCCAACAGAATGAGGAACCACCGTGCCATCATCGACCGATCAACCACAGCACCCCGACCACGGCGGCCACGAAAAGGGTGGTGTATGCCAGGCGGCTCAGCCAGAGCGAAGCGCTCACGCCCCGTCCGTGTCGCCGGTGGGACGCTTCGCCTGCTGCCATCTCCACCCGGTGGGAGGACGGCACGCCCTGGACGCTGCCCAGCCACCAGGCGTGGGCGCAGTAGGCATACCGGCCGATCTCGCTGGCGCGGATGACGCGGTTTCCCTCGGGGTGTGCCCCTGTGGGGGCATCCACTCTGAAGTTGCCTCGAGACCGGCCTTCACTCACTCCCGACGTGTCCCTCGAAGTCGCGCAAGGCGCGGATCATTCGATCCTGGCGCAGGCTGTTGGTCAGGTCGCCTCGGGTACGCTCCAACACGCCGCGCAGTTGGTCCACGCGGCGGCGCAGCCCGCCCGTGATGGCATCGGGGAAGTCGAAGGTGACCAGCAGGTCGTAGATCTCGTCCATCTTCTGCACGAGCCGCTCGGCCTCGCCGGTGTCGCCCCGGCGCAGTTCGTCCAGGCAGCGGCGACGCATCTCGCTGGCGGCCTCGCACAGGCCGTTCAGGTAGGCCGGGTAGGCGACGCGCAGCGTCTCCGGCTCCGGGATCGGCGTGTCGCTGGCCATTGCCAGCGTGGCGTGTGCCTCGACCAATTCCTTGAGAGCGTCCTGGGTGTAGCCTGCGCACTGCAGGTCAGGGTAGGGCACGGTGGCCTCCCGGATACCGTCGGCGACCGCGTCGGCCTGGGACAGCAGTTCGCGGGCTTCATCCCACTCGTCGCGATGGCTGGCACGGATCGCAGTCGCACATAGGCGGATCAGCTCACGGGAGCGGCGCAGCACGCCATCGCGGGCGTCGTTGCGGGCCTCGAACTCGGCCCGGATGCGTTCGGATATCGTCTCCAGGTGATTCATATTCATCGCTATGCTCATGGTGTGCCCTGCCGGTGGGATCACGACGTCGGAGGGCTGGGCGGCTTGGCGTCGCCGAAGAACTGCTGCACCAGTGCGTCGCCGTCGGCGGGCAGCTTGATCTCGCCGAACTGGGCCTCGTATTTCTCCAGGTTTTCGGCCAAAGCCCGCAGCAGCAGCTTGGCGTGTATCGGGGTGTTGATGATGCGGGCGTAGACCTTGGCCTTGGGCATGTTCGGCAGGATGCGGGCGAAGTCAATGATGACCTCGGAGGCTGAGTGTGTGATCAGGGCAAGGTTGGCGTAGATTGCCTCCAGATCGGGCGGAACTTCGATGTTCACCTGCATCTGGTGACGGCGCGGCGTCTTCATCGAGGTACCTCCTCAAGACGGTAGTGGCAAGATCAGGCACGGTCAAGACAGACCGCCGCTCCAAGAGCGGCGGTCGAACCATGCCGCTGGCACGGTTGGCGCTCTGCAGTGCATCAGCACGTTGTCGTGGGCGCTTCGGCGGCGCCCAATCGCTCCGTGCTCAGTTCAGAGCGTGGTGTGCTGCCGTGGGGGCGCCCGTTCGCCACATTCGGCCCGGTGGCGGAGCGCACCGCGGCCGGGATGCCGGATTACCCTAGAATGGGATCTCCTCTTCCGGCTCGGGAGGAGGCTCCTCGGCTCCACCGTACGGCTCCACAGAGGGTTCGCCACGCCCGCCCAGGAATTTGACCGTGAATGCCGTTAGTTCGTACGATGCACGGGCGATGCCGTCGTTCCCTGTCCAGATGCGTGGGCCACCGGTCGCAGGATCGGGTTTGAGTTGGCCCTCGACCAGAACCTGCTGTCCTTTCTTCAGGTACTGATTGCAGACTTCGGCTGTTCGCCGCCACGCGGTAACGCGAAACCACACGGTCTCCTCGGCCCGGCTACCATCGGCATTCGTCCAGCGCCGATTGGTGGCAACCGAGAAGTTGGTGACCGGCGTGCCGTCGGACGTGTAGCGCATTTCCGGGTCTCGACCAAGATTCCCTGCAATGATGACTTTTTGGTACATGGCTACCTCCTTCGCGAGTGTGTGTCCGTTAGTCGTGCCGCTATCTTACCCCGAAAGCGATGCGAAGTCAAATACCAAGCCCCTGCTCACGGAGCAGGGGCTTGGATGTTCGTCAGATTGGGCTAGGCCAGCACGCCACGCGCCCATGGACTGCCGGCGCCAGCATTGATTGGCCTACGCCCACCCGCGCAGCTTGCAGTCCTCGGCCACGCGGCTCACGGCGACGATGTAGGCTCCCATGCGGTTGTTCACCCCGTGCTTCTGCGCCATACCGTGCACGGCGTCGAAGGCGGACGTCATCTTCTTGTCCAGGCGCTCGTGGACAAGCGCCTCGTCCCAGTAGTAGCCGTAGGCGTTCTGCACCTGCTCGAAGTACGACACGGTGACCCCGCCGGCGTTGCACAGGAAGTCGGGGATCACGTACAGGCCACGCTCGCCGAGAACCTCATCGGCCTCCGGGGTGGTGGGACCGTTGGCTGCCTCCGCCACAATCTTGACGCGGGGATGGATCTGCTTGGCTGTCTCCCCAGTGATGACTCCCTCGATGGCGGCGGGGATCAAGACGTCCACTTCCTGACTGAGCCACGCGTTGCCGTCCTTCACCTCGTACCCGGCCCCCAGCGCCGCTTCTCTGCCAATGGTTCCGTAGGGGTCGGCGATGGTCTGGAGGAACTTCGGGTCAATACCGCCCTTCTTGGCGTACGTGTAGGCCGTGCGGTCATTGTGATCCCAGCAGGAGACACACATGACCCGGCCGCCCAGCATGTCGACGTAGTTGATGGCGGCGGACTGGGCCACGTTCCCGAAACCCTGGATGGCGGCGGTCGTCGTCGTGGAGTCGATTCCCAGGCACTTGAGGGCCTCGCGGACGGTCACGATAACGCCAACGCCTGTGGCGGGGCCTCTGCCTGCCGATCCGCCCAAGGGCAGCGGCTTGCCGGTGATCACGCCGGGGGCGTGATGCCCGAAGACCGTCTCGTACTCGTCCAGCATCCAGGACATGGTCTGGGGATTCGTGGCGACGTCTGGCGCGGGGACGTCAAGATCTGGGCCGAGGATGCGGCCTACCTTGCGGATGTATGTACGGCTCAGGCGCTCCAGCTCCCACTCTGACATCTCGTTGGGATTGCAGATGATGCCGCCTTTGCCACCGCCCAGCGGCAGGTCTGCCACTGCAGTCTTCCAAGTCATCCAGGTGGCCAGTGCACGCACTGTGTCTATGGTTTCGCTGGGATGGTAGCGAATACCTCCCTTTGTCGGTCCACGAGCGCCATTGTGCTGCACGCGGAAGCCATGAAAGACCTTGACACTCCCGTCGTCCATCCGCACTGGGAGCGTCACGTGCAGTTCGTGCATTGGCCATCGCAGCAGTTCGTGCGTTGCCGGATCCAGGCCCATGATCTTGGCGGCCTGGTCCAATTGCTTCTGCGCGATGGCAAAGGGATTCAGTTCTTCCGACATGTCTATGCCTCCGTTCGGGTGATTTGAGCGACTTCACAACCGGGCGCTCCTCCCGGTAAGAGCCATATCGCCACTTGCACCAAGATTGCCTATAACAGAGTATACCCGTGCTAAGACGGGTGTGCCAGTGACACCCGCCACCTTTCTTGCGTGACAATCTTCGGGGCTAGTCTCGAATCTTGCATTTCTCGATGACTAGCCCCGTTTCTCGCCCCGCCTCTTAACCTTTTCGGGTCTCCAATTGTGTCTGGAGTAGCTCCCGGACCACCTGAGGATTCGCTTTGCCTCGGGTGGCCCGCATCACCTGCCCGATCAGCCAGCCCAGGACTTTAGTCTTGCCGTCCAGGTACTGGCCTACCTCCTCGGGATGTTTGTCCAACACCTCTGCGACTGTCTTCTCCAGCGCGGCCACGTCCGAGATCTGTGCCAGGCCGTGCGCGTCGATGATCTGGTGGGCGCTCTGCCCGCTGGCGAACATCTTCTCCAGCACTTCCTTGCCCGTGTTCAGGTTGATCGTGCCGTCCTTGACCAGCCCGATCAGCTCTGCCAGCGCCTGGGGTGAGACCGGCACCTCCCCGATTCCCTTTCCCGTCTCGTTCATCAGCCGGAACAGCTCGCCGGTGACCCAGTTGGCCACCGTCTTCGGCTCCGTGGCGCCGGCCATTGCGGCTACGACGGCTTCATAGTAGTCGGCCACCGCCCTGTCCGTGACCAGCACCTCGGCGTCGTGCTCGCTCAGCCCGTAGTCGGCGACGAAGCGCGCGCGCTTGACATGGGGCATCTCCGGCAGCCGTGTGCGCAGTTCCTCCACCCATTCACGGCTGATCTCCAGCATCGGCAGGTCGGGCTCGGGGAAGTAGCGGTAATCGTCGGCGTACTCCTTGCCCCGCTGGGGCACGGTGACGCCGCGCGCCTCGTCCCAGCCCATCGTCTGCTGCACGACCGTGCCCCCGGCCTCGAGCGTCGCGATCTGATTCTCGATCTCGTAGCTGACAGAGCGGGCCAGGGCGCGGAACGAGTTGAGATTCTTGATCTCGTGGCGCGGGTTCAGCGCGTCGGAGCCCACCGGGCGCACGCTGACGTTGGCCTCGAAGCGCATCATTCCCTTCTCCATGTCCCCGGAGTTGACGCCCAGATAGACGATGATGTGGTGCAGCTTGGTCGCGTAGGCCCGCACCTCCTCAACCGAGCGCATGTCGGGCTCGCTGACGATCTCCAGCAGGGGCACGCCGGCGCGGTTGAGATCCACCAGGCTGGCCCCACCGCCCACGTGGTACAGCTTGCCCGCGTCTTCCTCTAGATGCGCGCGGTTGATGCGGATGCGCTTGACGCCCGTCTCAGTTTCCACGTCCAGGTAGCCGTTTATCGTCAGCGGCGCGAACACCGGCGTGTACTGGGAAATCTGATAGCCTTTGGGCAGATCGGGATAGAAATAGGACTTGCGGGCGAAGCGGGTGAAAGGTGGCACCTCGCAGTGCAGCGCCAGTCCGGTCGTGATGGCCATCTCGACGGCGCGCCGGTTGATGACCGGCAGTGTCCCCGGCATACCGGTGCAGATCGGGCAGACGTAGGTGTTGGGCTCCAGGTCGCCGGTGTCTTCCACCACCGGGCAGGAGCAGAACATCTTCGAGGCGGTATGAAGTTGGGCGTGGACCTCCAGTCCAATCACAGGTTCGTAACGGGTCAAGATCTCCCTCCACTCACGTGTCTCAGAACATCCTGCATTCTGCCTCTTGCCTCCACCCTCTACCCGTGCCGCCTCACAAACCGCTGTAGCCGTTCCAGCGCCTGTTCGATCTTCTCGTAGGCGGTGGCGTAGGAGCAGCGCACGTAGCCCTGTCCGGCCTCCCCGAAGGCGCTGCCGGGTATCAGTGCGATTCGCTCCTCCTGCAGCAGCGTCTCGGCGAATTCGGTCTCGTCCATCCCCGTGATCCCGATAGAGGGGAAGGCGAAGAATGCCCCCTGAGGCTCGAAGCACTTCAGGCCGATTTGGTTCAGCCCGTCGACGATGAGGCGGCGACGGCGGTTATATTCGGCCGCCATCTCCTGCACGTGAGGTTCGCCCTCGCGGATGGCCGCCAGCGCTGCGTACTGCGAGGCCGTGGACGCGCACATGATCGTGTACTGGTGCACCTTGTGGATCTGGCCCAGAATCTCGCGCGGGGCAGCCATATAGCCGATACGCCAGCCGGTCATGGCGTAGGACTTGGAGAAGCCCTGCAGCAGCACCGTGCGCTTGTGCATCCCGGGCAGGCTGGGGAAGGACACGTGCTCCACCCCGTAGACCAACCGGTCGTAGATTTCGTCGGAGATGACCAGCAGGTCGTGCTGCTCGGCCAGGACGGCGATTTCGTTCATCCGCTCGCGGCTCATCACTGCGCCGGTGGGGTTGTTGGGATAGGCGATCAACAGGGCCTTGGTGCGCGGCGTGATTGCCGCCGCCAGGTCCTCGGCCGTCAACTGGAAATCGTTCTCCACCCGGGTCGGCACGATCACCGGCGTGCCTCCGGCGAGGGTGACCTCCGGTGCGTACGAGACGAAGCAGGGGTGGGGGACGATGACCTCGTCACCCGGGTCGATGGTGGCGGCCAGGGCCAGGTAGAGCGCCTCTGAGACGCCAACGGTGACTAGAATCTCGCTGGCCGGATCGTACGTCTGGCCGTACAGCCGGTCCAGGTGCTCGGCGATGGCGTGGCGGAGTTCTATCAGGCCGGAATTGGAGGTGTAGTGGGTCTCTCCCTTCTCCAGCGCTTTGATGCCCGCTGCGAGTATGGGGTCGGGTGTGACGAAATCGGGCTCACCGATGCCCAGGCTGATCACGTCATCCATCGTGGCGGCAATGTCAAAGAAGCGACGGATGCCCGATGGCGGCACGTCTGCGACGCGCTCGGAGATGAAACTGCGGGTGGGGTGCATTGAAGCCTCCTCTTGTCTATGGGCAGGAACCCGGGATGGCGCGGGCACGTGTTCCGCGTCCGCGCGCCCCCGTATGTTAAGGTGGTGCGTGTACGTTCGCTATGCGCGGCGGCGGCGGCGCCAGAGCCACCACGCGCCCGCACCAAGGCCAATTGCCAGGAGGCCCAGTCCGGCGGCAGCGGCGGCGACGGTTTTCGGCTCCATCCCCGGCATCACCGCGCCGCGCATCCCGGCCTCAGATCCGTATTCGGTGAACATACGGCCCCACTTGGTATCCAGTGCGGCCGCTACTCGTTGGCGTCCTACGAAGGGGTACCAGTAGACGTTGTGGTAGAAATTGCTGGCGAAATAGGACCAGGGCACCAGCGGCGTCTGCAGCAACAGTGGCTCCAGTGGGTGCAGCCACCCATGGTATATCAGTTTCTGCCCCCGACTGGCGAAGGTGTCCTCCTGGACGAAATGCCAGTTCTGGGCCATCACCCAGTCCGGATCCTCGCCCACAATCTCGATCTGGTCGGGATCGCCCACGCCTAGCCCGCGCTCGTGAGCCATGCGGATGAAGGGGATAGAGAGGGGATCGAAACCCTGAAGCTTGGCCGAGACCGCGTCAATGGCCACCTGGTCGGCCGAGGCCAGGATGATGTCCTTCTCGTGCCATCGCATGGCGCGGGGACCGGGACCGTCGCCGGCGAACGTCCCGTCCATCACGGCGAACAGCCCCGGGTGAATGTCCTGCTGGATCATCAACAGGTCCACCAGCGTCTCGTGGATGACGGAGTGGGTCCAATGGCGCTTCGTGCCCAGGAGCCCGCCAAACGCGTTTTTCATCGCGCCGGTGATAGTGGTGAAGACGTGTGTCTTGACCGTGGGCAACTGGACGATATTGCGCCCAATCAGTATCTCGGGGATGTAGACGCCCTCGGGGTAGATCTGATCCAGCACCAGGAACGGCTGTTTGGGTTCGTAGCGCACCCAGTTGTACTGCGGTTCGTAGAGGTGGACGTTACGCAGCCCATGCTTGTCGGTGACGTACTTGTGCTTGTTATTGCGCTCGCCCAAGTAGGCGTTCACGACGACGGTGTTGTTGTGGCCGGCGATCAGGTCTCGATAGCCCGCGGCCTGCAATGCCCGGATCACGCCCTCCAGTTGCCAGGGGGCGGTCGAGCAGGCCGGGTACCAGGTTTGCCACGATATGTTGATCTTTAGAATGGTCTCGACGTCCCGCGGCATGGCGTCCCTGACGCCTGCCAGCTCCATCAGGCGGGCGTAGTCGTCCAGCACCGTCTCAGGTTGGGTCTTGAGGACGGCCACCTTGCCCCGTCCGGGAAAGTTCTTGTTCATTGTACCTCCGCAGATGCGGCTATTGTGCCGGCAGGATGCCGGCGGTCCGTATCCCAAGGTCCCATTCTACCACAAATCACGTGAACATGCACTTGACATCTGCATCCGGGTGTGGTATACTGTTCGCAATCGTTTGCGCAAAGGTTTGCGCAATCCTTTGCGCAGAGCCTCACCTGTCCGGTCGTGTGGCCACATAGGAGGTGCCCCATCGTTACGATGCGCGACGTGGCGGAGCGTGCAGGTGTCTCGATCACTACCGTCTCCCACGTGGTGAACGAGACGCGTCCTGTCAGCGATGAACTCCGGGGACGTGTGCTGGCTGCCATACAAGAGCTGGGCTACCAGCCCAATACCCTGGCCCGCAGCCTGCGCCGAGGGAAGACCCACACCATCGGCATGATCATCCCCGATAATGCCAACCCGTTCTTTGCCGAGGTCTCCCGGGGTGTCGAGGACACCAGCTTCGAGCATGGGTACAGTGTCATTCTGTGCAACTCCGATGGCGACCTGGATAAGGAACTGCTGTATACCAGCGTGCTGGCCGAGAAGCGGGTGGACGGCATCATCTTCGTGGCGGCCGGGGTGAGTACGGAGCACATCCGCGACCTGCAGGCGCAGCGTATCCCTCTGGTCGTGGTGGACCGCGACATCCCTGACGTCGCCGTGGACTCTGTGTTGACGGACAACGCGCGCGGGGGGGAGTTGGCCACCCGGCACTTGCTGGAGCTGGGCCATCGCCGCATTGGCTGCATCACTGGCCCCTCGGACGTCACCCCGAGCGCCGACCGGGTCACTGGATATCGCCGGGTGTTGGAGGCGTTCGGCGTCCCTGTGGATGAGCGTCTCATCGTGAAAGGTGATTTTCGGTGCGAGAGTGGGTATCGGACCACGCATTCCCTCTTGGCTATGGGCAACCCGCCGACGGCCATTTTCGCGTGCAACGATATGATGGCCATCGGCGTGATCTGCGAGGCCTTGGAGCTGGGGCTGCGGGTCCCCGGCGAGGTGTCGGTGGTTGGCTTCGATGACGTGCGGCTGGCGTCTTTCACCAATCCCCCGCTCACCACCGTTGCACAGCCCAAATACGAGATGGGCACGGTTGCCACGAGGTTGTTGATCGAGCGTATGCACGATCTGGATATGCCGGCCCGCCGGCGCGTTTTTGATGTGAGCATCCTGGTGCGCCAGTCCACGGCCCGGCTGGATGCAGTACCCGACGTGGACACGGATGGACAACCAGTCTACTAATCTACCAATCTACCTGTAGCGGGTTGATTGTGAGGACTCATGACCGCGTCTCTAACTGTTGTTGGTAGCTTGAACATGGATTTAGTCACCCGGTCGCCGCGCATTCCTCAGCCCGGGGAGACGATCATCGGCAGCGATTTTCACACCGTGCCCGGTGGCAAAGGGGCCAACCAGGCCGTGGCCGCTGCCCGGCTCGGGGCGCGCACCTCGATGGTCGGGCGGGTGGGGTGCGATGCCTTCGCCGAGCAGTTGCTGGACAACCTGGCCGCCGCTGGCGTGGATCACCGCTTCGTGCTCCGGAATTCCGAGGCCGCCACAGGTGTAGCGCTCATTGTCGTGGACGACGCGGGACAAAACAGCATCGTCGTCGCCTCGGGGGCCAACATGCGCCTCTCGCCCGCCGACGTGGACGCAGCCGCGGCCGCTATCTCTCCCGCGGACGTGCTGCTCCTGCAACTGGAGAGCCCGCTGGAGACCGTGACACGGGCGGCCCAGATGGCTCATGCCCACGGTGCGAGCGTCATTCTCAACCCGGCCCCCGCTCGGCCCTTGCCCGCTGAGCTGCTGGCGTTGGTAGACGTGCTGGCCCCTAACGAAAACGAGACCGCGCTCCTGACGGGGCTGCCTGTGGGAGACATGGCCGAGGCCGAGGTGGCCGCCATGGCGTTGTTGGATTTGGGCGTGGGCAACGTCATTCTCACCCTCGGCGAACGGGGGGCACTGCTCGCCCGGGGGGGCAAGACGGAGCGTTTTCCGGCCTTCGACGTGAGTCCCGTGGACACCACGGGAGCGGGCGATGCGTTCATGGCCGGCCTTGCCGTCGCCCTGGCCGAGGGCAAGGCGCTGGCCGAGGCCGTGCGGTGGGGGAACGCGGCCGGTGCTCTGGCGACGACGAAGCTGGGCGCCCAGTCTTCTCTGCCCACCCGCCAGGATGTGGGGAATCTGTTGGCCGAGGGAGTCACAAGGAGGTAGCGCGTGAAGAAAGCCGGCATCATCAATCAGCCCATCTCGTCTGTCATCGCTGGCATGGGGCATCTGGACACCCTGGTGATCGCCGACGCCGGTCTCCCGATCCCGCTCGACACACGGCGTATTGACCTGGCGCTGGCGGAGGGCATACCTACCTTTCTCGACACGCTGCGCGTCGTGCTGACGGAGATGCAGGTGGAGCGGGCCATCGTTGCCGAGGAGATGATCACGGTGAGCCCGCACATATACGAAGCGATTCGCGATCAGTTGGGCGATGTGCCCATCGAGACCGTGACGCATCTCGTATTCAAGGAGGAGACTCACTCGGCTCGCGCAATCGTGCGCACCGGTGAATTCACTCCCTATGCCAACGTCATCCTGGTAGCCGGGGTGGTGTTTTGAAGCGCTAGCTTGCCCGGATTCGTGCGCTTGAGATCTCTTGGGGTGGTCGTCGGGGCCGGGTTATCTGCAGGGGGTGTCCGTTGGTGGAAAGGAGGTGGTGACAGATCCAATACAGAGGGACAGGCTGAAGCGCACAGGTCATCGCACTTCCCTGCGCGCAAGTGACCTGTGCGCCCAAACGAGGTGGAGCGAACTCCACCGTGTGTCCGATTATAGTTCACAAGACTGAGGAGGAAAAGTCATGAACGCGCGGTTTTGGCTAAGGGCTGTGATGGCCGTGATGATCCTGGCCCTGTTACTGGCGGGTTGCAAGGCTCCTGCGGTAACCGAGGCGCCGGCGGTAGAGGAGCCAGCAGCGGAAGAGCCGGCGGCAGAGGAACCCGCAGAGGAGGAGCCAGCACCTGTCGAAAAGAAAACAGTCACACTGTGGACGGATCCGCCAGGAGGTGGAGAGGCGGCTACCTGTCTCGCAGAGACTGTGGTCGATCCGTTCAACGAGCAGAGCGACACGATTTTTGTGGAGGTCGTCTATCAGCCCGAGGCGTGGGATGCCATTCGCACCGCGCTGGCGGGTGGTGCTGGCCCCGACATAGTCGATACCCCCGGCCCGTCGTTTGTGTACGAGCTGGTCCAGGCCGGCCAATTGCTGGCGCTCGACGAGTATGCCGACGAGTTTGGGTGGGACGACTTGTTCGTGCCCTGGGCGTTGAGCCTGGGAGAGGTGGACGGCGAGCTGTATAGTATCGCAGACGAGATCGAAACGCTGGTGCTCTACTACAACACAGCCGTCTTTGAGGAGCACGGCTGGGAGCCGCCCACGACGTGGGTCGAACTGGACGTACTCTGCGAGAAGATGGAGGCCGCAGGCGTCATCCCCTTCAGCCATGGAAATGCTGACTGGCGCCCGGCCAATGAGTGGTTCGTTGGTGAATACCTGAACCACGTGGCCGGCCCGGATAACGTATACCAAGCGCTGACCGGGGAGATCCCCTGGACTGACTCAGATTTCGTGCGCTCTATCGATCTGCTCAACGAACACCAGCAAAAGGGCTGGTTCATGGGGGGGCTGGAGTTCTACTACACCACTGGCTGGGATGATTATATCATTGCCCTCGCCAGCGGTGAGGCGGCCATGAAAATCGAGGGCACCTGGGTCGCGGGTGCTTTGATTGAACAAATCGAGACCGGGGAATACGGCGACAATGATTGGGACTGGGTGCCAGTGCCCTCTACGAGCGGCGAGGCGATCTTTGACCTTGGGATGGGCCATACCTGGTCCGTCAACAAGAAGGCCGAGAACCCGCGAGCGGCCGTTGAGTTCCTCACGTACTTCTTCTCGCCCGAGGTCCAGGCGCGACGCCTCAGAGACTGTGATCTTGTTCCGGGGCCCGTCCGGCTGGAAGCGGACGCGCTGAAGGACGTTGACCCTCGCATAGCCGGGATGCTTGCGATGTTGGCCGAAGCGTCCGACGCGGGCAACTATGGGTACACGACTTGGACCTTCTGGCCGCCCAAGAGTGACGTTTATGTCTATGAAGAAATCGAGAGGGTCTGGGCTGGCGAGATCACGTCTAAGGAATATCTAGAAGGGTTGCGAGAGGTCTTCGACGAAGAATTCGCGGCTGGCGAGATGCCGCCTATCCCGGTTCGCTAGTCTCTCATATCAGTCGGGATGCTCTGGCTATGAATGCCGGGGCATCCCGCACCCCACGCCGGGTGGCGTGGTACAGGTCGCGTGTCAGACGGAAAGGATGCACGAATGGCATCTTTATTGCAGGAGATACGACGCTGGTTCCGTGGCCCCACCTTTCGGAAAAAGATCCTTCCCTGGCTGCTCATCTTGCCTATCCTGTTGTTGCACCTCGTTGTCGTCATCGGGCCTTCACTGGGAGCCTTCTACTATTCGCTCACCGACTGGTCCGGTATCGGGGCGGCCGAGTTCACCGGGCTGGACAATTACCGCACCCTCGTTGGGGATGTAAACTTCCGAAAGGCGTTCAGCAATAATCTGATCTGGTCGGCCTTCTTTCTCACCGTTCCGTTTGTTCTGGCATTGGTGGTTGCCAGCCTGCTGGCGGGCGTGCGACGCGGCGCCATGTTCTATCGCGCCACCATTTTCCTCCCCTACGTCCTGCCAAGCGTGATCACGGCAAGCATCTGGAGCAATCTGCTCAATCCAAGACTCGGTATTGGCGCGCAATTGGCCAAACTGGGCATACCAGGCCTCAACCGAGCCTTCTTGGGCAATCCCGATACCGTCTTGCTCTCGATTGCCTTTATCGACAACTGGCACTTCTGGGGTTTCTTGATGGCCTTGTTTCTGGCAGCGATGCAGAATATCCCCCCAGATCTGTACGACTCGGCCAAGATCGATGGCGCCAACCGCATACAGGAGTTTTTGCACGTGACGCTCCCCGGTATCCGGCCTACGTTGCTCTTCATGTTCATGATGATAGCCATCTGGTCGTTTCTCGTCTTTGACTATGTCTGGCTGCTCACTCAGGGGGGACCGGCTGGCGCTTCCGAAGTGCTGGGGACGTTTCTCTTCAGAGAAGCGTTTAACCGCTTCGAGGCTGGCTATGCATCTGCCATCGGCCTCACGATGAGCTTTTTCGCGGTCCTGATTATCGGCCTGTTTGGATTGCTGCGACGACGAGGATGGGAAATATGATCAGACAGATGTTCAAACCAAAGCGCCAGAGCAGCAAGATCATCAACTATGTTGTGCTGACCCTGGCCCTGGTCTTTGCCTTAGGACCGCTGGTTGTTCTTGGGTTCAATTCCCTCAAGACCACTGCTGAAGCGATGGCCAATCCTTTGGGTCCGCCCAAGGAATTCCACCTGGAGAACTACGCCAATGCCTGGGTGGAAGGGAGACTGTCGACAACAGCGCGCAACAGCGCGATCCTGGTGGTGGGCACGGTTGCCGGCGTGCTGGTGATGGGAGGTCTGGCAGCCTTTAGTCTGGCCCGGTTGGATCCGCCAGGCTCGAACATCTTCATGATGTACATGCTGGGGGGATCGACCCTACCAACCTTTCTGTTTCTGGTACCTCTCTATTCCCTCTGGCGGCTACTGGGGTTGGTTGACACTCTGCATGGGCTGATCTTGATCTATATTGCCCTTAACTCACCCTTTGCGATCTTTCTCCTGCGCTCCTACATGGTGCAGATACCGCGTGACTTTGAGGACGCTGCCCGCGTGGACGGCGCTAACGAGCTACAGGTCCTCACAAGAGTGATACTGCCGCTCGCGTGGCCTGGTTTCCTGACAGTTGGCCTGGTGACCGCGCTGGGTGTTTGGGGCGAGTTTCAGATCGCGCTCATATTCGTGCACGTCCCGGAGCTTTTTCCAGTCACAACCAGTTATTGGTATTTCACCACCCGATATAGTCGAGACTGGTCGCTAACCAGTGCCGGGGCAATAATGATGATCGCCCCAGTCCTGATCTTCTTCTTCAGTCTGCAGCGCCAGTTCATCGAGGGACTGACCCAGGGTGGCCTGAAGGCCTGAAAGAATATGGACTTCGACACATACTACACCAAAGTCTATGGAGCGTGGCTGGGGCGTGTTGCGGGAAGCCACTTTGGAGCACCGCTTGAGTTCCGCCCCTTCTCCGCTACTCAGAAGAAATACTGTGCGGGTGGACAGAAGGAGATCACACGCTACGTCAAGCCCGTGGATCCAAACCAGGTCAACGACGACGAGATCTACGAGATCGTGGGCCTGGTGACGCTGGAGACGAAAGGCGTTGACATCACTTCCGAGGACATCGCGCGAGAATGGGACAGGCTGCTCTACAAGATGCAGTTCACGGCGGAGAGAGTCGCACTCAGGAATATTCGGAAAGGCATCATGCCCCCCGATTGTGCCAGTGAAACGAATGGAAACATCTGGTATGATGCGATTGGGGGGCAAATGAAGGCCGATATCTGGGGGCTGATCGCACCCAACTGCCCGGAAGTTGCTGCGCGGTATGCAGAGATTGACGGCAAGGTAGCACACCAGGGTGTGGGTGTGGAGGGGGAAATCTTCGTTGCCGGAATGATCTCGAATGCCTTCCATGAGTCGAATGTAAGAGAGTTGATACGTGCATCACTGGAGTTGTTGCCGCCTGAGAGTGCATATCGCCGATTTGTCGAGAAGACCGAATCCATCTACCAAAAACACGAGAGTTGGAGGTCTGCTCGACAAGAGATGCTGCAGGAGTGGTACAAGATTCGCAGAGAATTGAAGAGAAACGCCACGTTCAAGCGCAAGGCAGTCTTCCTCAACCGAGTGCTAAGTGGTTTGCACGTCCTGCCCAATGCGGGTATTATCGTCTTGAGCCTGTTGTACGGCGCGGACGATGCAACGGATCCTTTCGGTCGCGCGGTCTGTCTGGGGGGGATGATGGCACTCGACACGGACTGCAACTGCGGGAATATCGGTGCTATCATGGGAACCATCCTGGGGGCGAAAGGAATTCCCCCAACCTGGAAAGATCCGCTCGAGGACACATTCCATACATATGTCAAAGGATACGAGCATTGGAGAATCTCTGAACTGGCTCAGAGAATCTGCCAAGTCGGGAAGAAAATCATAGCCGTTGAATGTCCTGAAAGACAGATTGCCTAGGGGGATTAGGGGCGGCTTTCGGCCAGCACATGGGAAAGCAGCGCTAGATAAAAGGAGAGTGTCGCTGTGTGTGCTAGGATTTCCAACGTGCACGAGAGAATACCCGTCATCCTGGACACGGACATCGGGACCGACATTGACGACACGTGGGCACTGGCGCTGATGCTCAGGTCGCCCGAGCTGGACGTCAAACTGGTGGTGACGGACACCGGCGATACGGCGTACCGGGCCAGGATCGTGGCCAAGATGCTCGAGCTTGACGGGCGGACGGACGTGCCCGTCGGCATCGGTATTCCCCTGGAACGCGCCCCCAGCCTCCAAGCGCCCTGGGTAGCGGGATATGAGCTGTCGCGCTACCCCGGCCAGATCCACGAGGACGGCGTCGGCGCGCTGATTGACGCGATCATGGAATCGCCGGAGCCCGTTACGCTGATCTGCATCGGCCCTGTGCCCAACGTCGCCGCGGCGCTGGCGCGCGAGCCCGGAATCGCCCGGCGGGCTAGGTTCGTCGGCATGCACGGCAGCATTCGACGGGGGTACGACGGCAGCCGGGACGTTTCCGCCGAGTACAACGTCCGCGCCTACCCGAGAGCATGCCAGCGGGTGTTCGCGGCGGGCTGGGACGTGACCATCACCCCGCTGGACACGTGCGGCCTGGTGCGGTTGGTGGGGGAGAAGTACCGCGCGGTGTGCGACTGCGACGACGCGCTCGTCCAGGCCGTGATCGAGAACTACCGCATCTGGGCGGAGAACTGCGAATGGACCCAGGGCCTCGACGTCGAGACAGGAAGCTCGGTTCTGTTCGATACCGTGGCCGTCTACCTGGCCTTCTCCGAGGAGCTTCTCCAGATGGAGCGGCTGGGCATCCGGGTCACGGACGAGGGCTACACGGTTGTTGAAGCCGGGGCGAAGGAGATCAACTGCGCCCTGGATTGGAAGGATCTGCCGGCCTTTGAGGATCTGCTGGTACGCCGGTTGACGGGCACACAAGTATGACTTGATTCTTTGTTCTTCAAGGAGGTTCTTATGAGGATTCCCCAAGATTACGAGGAACGCGTATACGCCGGGGTGTTGGGCAAGATCATCGGCGTCTACCTGGGCCGGCCTTTCGAAGGATGGCCCTACGAGCTCATCTCGGCCGAACTGGGCGACATCACCTACTACGTGCACGAGCGGCTGGGCGTGCCGTTGATCGTGACGGACGACGACATCACCGGCACGTTCACCTTCGTGCGTGCCCTGCCCGACTACGGCAACACCCGCGATCTGACGCCAGCCCAGGTCGGCCGGACGTGGCTCAATTACCTGATTGAGGAGCGCACGATCCTGTGGTGGGGTGGGTTGGGCAATTCCACCGAGCACACGGCCTATCTGCGCTTGAAGGCCGGTATCGAGCCTCCGCGCAGCGGCTCGATCGCGCTCAACAGCAAGGTGGTCGCCGAGCAGATCGGCGCCCAGATCTTCATTGACGGCTGGGCCATGGTCGCGCCGGGCGATCCGGACCTGGCCGCCGATCTGGCGCGCCGGGCCGCCAGCGTCAGCCACGACGGGGAGGCGATCTACGGCGCGCAGGTCCTGGCGGCCATGGAGGCCCAGGCGTTCGTGGAGGCGGACATCGACGCACTGATCGACACAGGGACTTCCTTCATTCCCGAGGATTCCGTCATCTACCGCATGATCGCGGACATCCGTGATTGGCACGCGCGTGAGAAGGATTGGCGGGTCGCCCGAGACCTTCTCGATGCCCAGTACGGGTACCACAAGTACGGCGGCAACTGCCACATGGTGCCCAATCACGGCTTGATCGTGCTTAGCCTGCTGTACGGAGACGACGATTTCCAGAAGACCCTGATGATCGTGAACACGTGCGGCTGGGATACCGATTGCAACTCAGGTAACGTGGGCTGCCTGATGGGCATCAAGAACGGCCTCGCGGGCATTGACGCCGGCCCTGACTGGCGCGGCCCGGTGGCGGATCGTCTCTTCCTGCCCGCAGCCGACGGCGGTCGCGCTATCAGCGATGCCGTCATCGAAGCGTATCACATCGTCAACACCGGGCGCGGGTTGGCCGGGGAATCGCCGGTAGCGCCCAAGGGCGGCGCGCGCTTCCACTTCGAACTGCCGGGGGCGGTGCAGGGCTTCCGGCCGGAGGACAGCATCGAGACGAGGGGCACAGTGGTGGTGGAGAACGTGGTAGGCCATAGCCAGCAGGGGGAGCGCAGCCTGGCGATGCACTATCGCCACGTCGCGCCGGGGCGGTATGCCCGCGTGGCGACGGCGACTTTCATCCCCCCCGACGCGATCAATCTGCCTGGCTACGGCCTGTTGGCCTCACCCACGCTATACGCGGGCCAGACGGTGCGCGCCGGCGTCGCCGCGGACGCTGAGAACGGTGCGCCGGTCCGCTGCCGTCTCTACATTCGCACCTACGGCGCCGGGGACGAACTGGTCAGGCAGTACGGGCCGGAGGCGAACCTGGAGGCAGGCGGCAGCGCCACGTTTGAGTGGCGCGTCGACGATACGGTCGGCGCTCCCATCGCCGAGGTTGGGCTGGAGGTGAGCGCTTCGCAGCGGGCGGACGGTACGCTGTACATGGACTACTTGACGTGGGACGGCGCACCCGACGTAGTCCTCACCCGCCCTGCCTACGGCGGCGCGCCACCATCCTTACAAAGTCGCCATCCCGATGGCGCGATGTGGCGGCGGGCCTGGGTAGACGGCGTTGAGGAGTACAACCCGCGCTATCCCGAGCCCTACCGGCTGGTTCAGAACTACGGGACCGGCCTGCTGATTCAGGGTACCCGAGAGTGGACGGACTATCGGGTCAGCGCCGATGTCACGCCGCACATGGCGGCGGCTGCGGGCATCGCCGCCCGGGTGCAGGGGATGCGGCGCTACTACGCGCTGTTGCTCTGCGCGGATGGCGCGATCCGGCTGGTCAAGGCGTTGGACGGGGATACGGTGCTGGCCGAGCAAGACTTCCCCTGGGCCTTCGACGAGACCCACGATCTGAGCCTGGAGGTAGTGGGCACGCGGCTGCGGGCCTGGGTGGACGGCGAGCAAGTCTTCGACGTACACGACACCGAGCGCCCGCTGGCGGGCGGCGCTGTGGCCCTCGTCTGCCAGGAGGGGCGCACGGCGACTGAGACCGTCAGGGTGCAGCCGCCCGCCTAGTCGCGTCGTCGCGGAATCTGCTTGTGAGCGTCGGGACGGGGCTCTCTCCCCTCCCGACGCTAGTCCGTCCGCTGTCACCTTGTTCCCCCCGTCGCTCTGTCTCCTGGTCCCCCTGTCTCTCTGTCTCTCTTTGTCCTCTGCCCAGTTTGTGCTATCATACTCCATGCCGTGTAAACGTTCTACAAAGGCCAAGAAACCAGGTTTTTCGCTATCGAATATCCAATCTCGGCACATCTTGTGACGCTTATGATGAGTTCTTCTGCAAAGCAGGGCCGAAAAACCTGGTTTCTGCCGCTAATCCGGAACCTGCAACCTGGAACCCGTCCCCCGTGCTCCGTGGTTCGCATTGTGCCACCCGCGACCTGCCTTCTGGCCTGCCTCCTGCTGGCGTTGTCCCCGTCGTGCGCGCCTGTCACAACTGCTCCAACATATACACCTACTGCCATTGCCACCCTTATCCCTACGCTCGCGCCGTCGCCAACGCTCACACCTTCACCGACGCCCACGCCAACCCCGATCCCGCCCCTGGTGCTGAGCATCCACTGGCCTGAGGAGGTCTCGGGCCTGCACCCGGTGCCCATCGAGGTGGAGTTGATCCCGCCGCCGGGTGTGAGCGTGACGGCCACCGTCCGGGCAACCGTGTTGGGGCCGGAGGGCTTTCCTTTTCGGTACCTCGACCTGTTGCCCCGCGATGGGCATCTATACGCGGCGGAGGAACCGCTGCGCATCCCGTTCGACTCACCGGATGCGGACTGGCAGTTGCTGGTCTCGGCGCAGTCCACGCTGCCGGTCGAGGGAGAGCGTATCCTGGTCTTTCGGCCTGTTCCTATCCTGTTCCGGGATCTGAGTAGTGTCCTGCCCGCCGCCGCAGACCTGCGCGTCCCCCAGGAATTCGACGAGGTGGCGGCGCAGGGAGACCAGGTGGCCGGCGGGCGTGTCTGGCGTTTCGAAGGTGGCGAACTGGCCCTGTGGTGGGCGCCGGGGCCGGTCGAACCCCTGTTGCTCAGCAACGCCGTCGTGATGTTGGAAGCGACGCGTGGCCTGCAGGGCCTGGCGCGCGTGCCGGTAGCTGAGGAAATCGCGTGGCAGGGCCAGACGGCGTTTCTGTTTCGCGAGGATCTGCCGGGGGCCGAGGGCGGCCCGTCGGAGTCCATGGTGGTACAGGGGCCGGACTACTGGCTGTATCTGCTGCAGGTGCGGGCGCTAGGCGGCGAGACGATCCCTCCGCTTCTGCGCGAGGTGTGGGAGACATTCACCTTCGTGGACCTGTAGGGGTGCGGTATTCGCGCAAGAAACCAGGTTTTCGGCGATGTGCCATCGCGGCGATGTACCATCGCTTGAACAACCTGGTTTCGGGTCTGTAGGGGCGCGGTTTCCGCGCCCTCCGCGCCCGGAGCAAGAGTCCCTCAGTCATCCGTAGGGGCAGGTCTTGTGCCTGCCCTTCCGCAGGGTCGAGAGCGCCCCGGTTTTCTAGAATATGTGGATCGGTGTCCCAACCCGGCGGTCGCTCTGGATGAAGTCGTCCTCGTAGCTGGCGATGGGGTGCGCCCAGCGATAGACCCAGCGCGCTGCGTCGTAGGAGACGTTGAGACAGCCGTGGCTGCGCGGCATACCGAAGTCGTTGTGCCAGTAGGTGCCGTGGATGGCCGTGCCGCTCAGGTGGAAGAAGGTGTTCCAGGGGATGCCGGGCAGGTCGAATATGTCGCCCACCAAGACTTGGTCTTCCTTGTAGGGCCGGTTGCACATGTGGCGTGATGGCTGCTTGAGCAGCACGTGCGTTTCCTCCCTGTGCGTGGCCAGGTCTGTCATCGGATCGCCCTCGTACCGTCCCACGCCGGAGGCGACGAGGGTCGTGAACACGCTTCGCTCGCCCTCGTAGCAGGTCAGCACCTGCTGGCTCAGGTCCACCTCGATGCGTTTCCCACCCGCGAAGGGATGGATGGGCGACATCTCCGAACGGGGGATGCGGCGCACGTCCCGCGCCAGCACCCACTGGTGCGTTGGGTCGGTTGGCGGGAACTCGTCGTAGACCTTGTACCATCCGGTGCCCTGTTCGTCCTCAAAGGCATCCACGACGTGGTAGACGGTCCCACCGTAGAAGCGGTAGACCCGTCCCGCCTGCACGCTGGATTGTGCGCGGGCCTCGGTGAACACCTGGGACACCTCTCCCCAGAACCCCCATTCGCCGACGTCCCGGATGAACGGCTGCGGGGGATAGATGCGCATCGGCAGCACCCAGGCGGAGTGGACGTAGCCCAGGAGGGTCTTGTACCACAGATCGTTGTGGGCGCTGAAGGGTGCGCGCACATCACCGGTGATGAGGAAGGCCTGATCGCGGCTGCGCGTGGCCAGCCGCGTGGCGGAGGTGGCTGGTTCGTCGTAGAAGGCGACGGCGTGAATCGCCCTCCCCATCCGCACCCAGATGTCGGGGTTGACGTAGTCGTCTGGATCGTCGGGCTCCGGTGGGGCGGGGTAGCGGGCGAGCGCGTGGAATGTGGGCGAGAGTGTCGCTGCGGCGGCAGCCGCGCCGATGAGTTTGAGTACCTGGCGGCGGTTGATCGTGGCGGGCATAAGTGCTCCTTGCGCCGGACCTGGCGGGTGTCAGCAGACGTGTCAGGTCTGGCCGGGTCTTGGTCCTGCTGCGTATTCTACCACATCTCCGCCTAGGCCGGGGTTACAGCTTGGTTAACGGTCCGTTTTCGCGCGGGGCCTACGGCACTCCGGCGGACCTGCGTGCCTCACTACGAACAGGGCCTACGGCACTCCGGCAGACCTGCGTGCCTCACTACGAACAGGGTCTACGGCACTCCGGCGGACCTGAACGGATGTCTGCATCCGCCCTCACTACGAACAGGGTCTACGGCACTTCGGCGGACCTGCGTGCCTTACTACGAACAGGGCCTACGGCACTTCGGCGGACCCGCGTGCCTCACTACGAACAGGGTCTACGGCACTCCGGCGGACCTGAACGGATGTCTGCATCCGCCCTCACTACGAACAGGGTCTACGGCACTCCGGCAGACCTGCGTGCCTCACTACGAACGGGGTGTGGCCTACGGCTCGCAGGTGACGGTCGGGCGGTCTGTGTCCCCCAATGCCTCCATCATCCACAGCGCGGAGACCCGGCAGACGTGTACGCGGCGGGCGTCTGATCTGGTGACGCGAACCCTGACGTGGCCCGAGGTTGCACCCTCCAATTCCAGTGTGTAGTTCTTCCAGCCCCGGTCTTGGCAGTACCGATGGACCTCTCGCAGGGCCATCCGTTCGCCTCCGAAAGCCTCCCCCGCGAAGTCCAGCACCCAGGTCACGCCCAGGCCCACAGCGATCAGCAGCAGGACTGTGGCGGAGAGGCTCGCGGGCATCGCCCGCTGCCATCGCTGCATCACCCTCAGAGTCAGGTGCAGGATGCCCCGCAGGAGAGCAGCCAGCACCATGTCCGGCCCGACGAGGAAGATCAGCGGCATAGCGGCCATCGCCAAGAAATTCACCTTGGGGTCATATCCCGGCATATCAGGGTATCCGGCGAGGTTGCAGGAGGCTAGCAGAGAAACCAAGGCAAAGATCGCATAGACTGCCGTACCGCTGAGAAGGACGCCAGCCGACCATCGCCGGGGCCACGCAACCAGCAGCCCCCATGCTGTCCCCGCCAGTGCGCCGATACCCAGGCCGACGAGTGCCCCTGCCCCGTGATGTACCGGCACGCCGATGAGGTATACCCGATCCCAAAGGCCACCCATCCCCAGGCCAACGGCGGCCCAGAACGCCCCGCTCAGCAGCGCACCGACGAGGCGCCGCGGAGTACCTGCATCTGCGTGCGTGTCGTTGCCCTTTTCTTGCTTCATATCGCCAGTTCCTCTGCGCTACCGTTCTTTGCATCGTTGGCAACTTTGTGTGTGGGAGATCTATCTTCGGTGCTACGGGCTGCCGCGCAGGACGAGGGGGAGGAAGAACGGCACGATCGGTCCTGGCGCTAGCGCGCCAGGTGTGCGGAAATCGGCCTCCTGCGGGCCGTTCCAGGGCATGTACAGCCAGCGACTCCCGACCAGGCCGAGCCGGTCGCCGGGCGGGTAGAGCAGGCGCGCGCGCCAGCGATAGACGGTGCCCCCGGTGAGACCGGCCACGGTCTGGCTCAGAGGGACACCGGTGGTCAGCACGTCCGTCCAGGAAGGGCTGGTGCCCGTGATGGCCGTGGTGGCCGTGAACGGGGTGCCCAGCGGAGCGAGTTGCCATTCCATCTTCGCCAGCCCACGTCCCAACGGCGTCCGCGCCGTGACCTCCAGGCCGACCTGCCCCGCGGCGTCCGAGCGGCCCAACGGCGCAATGGGGGCGCTGCCGTCGCTTTGCAGTTGGCGTGGGCGCAAGGGTTGGCCGCCCCCGCCGTTCCCGAGATGGACGAAGGCCCCCCCGGCGTCCATCTGCATGCGGTTGTACGTGGGCGCGCCGACGATCACGTCGCCGTAGCCATCGCCGTTCACGTCCCCGGCACTGGCGACGCTGAAGCCATACCCGGCTCCTTGCTGATTGCCCTGGGTGCTCCAGTCTGGGCTGGTGGAGAGTCCGTCCGGTCTGCCAGTGTAGACGTGGGCGATGCCTTCCTGGGCCTCACCGTCGGCGTAGTTGGGCGCACCGACGATCACGTCGCCGTAGCCGTCGCCATTTATGTCCCCGGCATGGGAGACGGCCAGTCCGAACTTGGCGCTCTCCTGGCCGCTCGTGACCATCCAGTCCGGATGCTCACTGAGGCCGCCAGCCGAGCCATGGTAAGCGAGGGCAGCCCCCTCCCGCCACGGGGTCACCCAGGCGACCTCGGTGTACTTGTAGGCCCCGATGATGACGTCGCTGTAGCTGTCGCCGTTCACGTCCCCGGCGGTGGAGACCGCGATGCCGAACTCTGCCCCGGTAAACACATCCGTGACCGTCCAGTCAGGGAGTTCGCTGAGACCTGAGGCAGAGCCGTGATAGACGTAGGCGGTTCCATCCAGGCTCTTCTCGTTGTGAGAGTACTCGTACCACGGCGCGCCGACGATGACGTCGCTGTAGCCGTCGCCGTTCACGTCGCCCGCCGTCGAGGCCGAGCGTCCGAAGTTGGCGTAGGCCTGATCGGTCGGGTGGACGGTCCAGGCTGGGCTGGCGTCCAGCCCGGTTGCGCCACCCAGGTAGACGAAGGCGGCCCCTTCGTTCACCTCCGCGCCATCGTAGCCGGTGGCCGTGACGATCAAGTCGGCGTAGCCGTCGCCGTTGACGTCCCCGGCGGCGGAGACCGCGCTGCCGAAGCGGGCATCGGCCTGGTTGGTCGGGCTGGCAGTCCAGGCCGTGGCGGTGAGGGGGCTCGTCGGCCCACCCGCGTAGACGAAGACCCGCCCTGAGTCCGAGAGTGGAACGGTGCCTGTCACGTCATAGCGGGGCGCTCCGACGACGACGTCGCTGTAGCCGTCGTTGTCCACGTCCCCGGCCCGGGAGACGGCATAGCCATACCAGGCCCATGGCTGGTCGCTTTCCCCCATCCAGGCCGGGGTCCCGGTGGGACCGTCCGGTCCGCCGGTGTACAGGAATACGACGCCCTCCTCGGATTGGCCGTGGTCGTATCTGGGCGCGCCGACGAGTACGTCGGCGTATCCATCGCCGTTGACGTCCCCGGCGGTGGATATGGACCATCCGAGCAGCGCACCCGCTTGCTCACACGTGGTGTCCCAGGCCTGGGAAGCAGCCAGGCCCTGAGGGCCGCCGTGGTAGACGAACGCCCCGCCCTCGTCCGTCTGCTCGTGGTCGTAGCCCGTGGCCCCGACGGCCAGATCGGCGTGCCCGTCGCCGTTGACGTCCCCCGCGACTGACACTGAGATGCCGAAGTGAGTGTCGCCCTGGTCCGTGGGATGCGCGTGCCAAGCGGGAGCAGCGGCAAGGCCGCCTGCTCCGCCCTGGTAGACGAAAGCAGCGCCCTCGTCGCTTTGAACGTCGTCGTAGTCGGGCGCGCCGATGACGACGTCTGCGTACCCATCCCCGTTCACGTCTCCAGCAACGGATACGGCAGCGCCGAAGTGGGCGTTCTGTTGGCCGGTGGGCTGGACAATCCACGGCGTTGCAGCCACGAGGCCGCCTGGCCCGCCTTGATAGACGAAGGCGGCTCCCTCGTCGGTCTGGTCGCCATCGTGGCCGGGCGCGCCGATGACAACGTCTGCATACCCATCCCCGTTCACGTCTCCCGCGACGGATACGGCGGCACCGAAGTGAGCGTTCTCCTGGTCGGCCGGGTGGAGTGTCCCCAGCGTCGTGGTCAAGGGTTCCGTCGGCCCGCCTTGATAGACGAAGGCGGCCCCCTCGTCGATCTGGTCGCCATCGCGGTCGGGCGCGCCGACGATAACGTCCGCGTAGCCGTCGCCGTTCACGTCGCCAGCGCCGGAGACCGCGGCGCCGAACTGGCTATTATCCTGATCCCCCGTGCGCGTCCAGTCCGCCGTGCCGGCGGTGGGACCGCCGGAGCCACCCAGGTACACGAGGGCCGCGCCTGGGCGGGTCATGCCCACGCTGTAGTCGGGCGCGCCGATGACGATGTCGGAGTACCCGTCACCGTCCACGTCTCCGGCTGTGCAGACGGAGCTGCCAAAGTGCGCGTCCGCCTGCTCGCCCGTGCGCGTCCAGTCGGCTGGGCCTGTCGCAAGCCCTGTTGCGCCGCCGTAGTACACGAACACCGCGCCCGCGTCGGCCTGGGAGCCGTCGTAGTCCGGTGCGCCGATGATGACGTCGGGATAGCCGTCGCCGTTGACGTCGCCGGCGATCGAGACGGCAGCGCCGAAGTGGGCGCTCGCCTGGTCAGTCGGGTGCACGTGCCACGGGCTCGTGGTGGTGAGACCCGCCGGCCCACCGTAATACACGAATGCCGCGCCCTCTTCGTCATAGCCTCCGTCGTACCAGGGTGCGCCGGCGATGAGATCGCTGTAGCCGTCGCCGTTCACGTCCCCGGCGGCGGAGAGCGCCTGTCCGAGATGGGCGTTGCCCTGGTTGCTCTCGCCGGTCCAATCCGGTACAGTGGGAAGCGAAACGGCCCAATCCGGTACAGTGGGAAGCGAAGCGGCCCAATCCAATGTCGTAGGGGCAGGTCCTGTGCCTGCCCTTCCGATGGCCGCCCTTCCCACCGAGGTGACCGTGAGACGGAGGGTGATCGGGTAGGCCGCGTCACGCGCGTCGACGGCGATGCGGGCGACCTGTGGGGGACGTTGTGCGCCGCTGGCCTGAGGCACTCCGGCAGACCTTCGTGCCTCACTACGAACAGCCATCTGGGCCGGCAGCGGGCGGCCTGTGGCGTCGCTGGCCTGGGCGAGGCCGTATCGCAGCACGGGCGTGCCGTCGCCGCCGGTGAACTCTAGCGCTTGCTCACCTTCAACGAGAGATGGAGAAAGATCCCCGGTCAGCTCTAGCTCGAGGGCGATCTGTCCGTTGGGACTTGGGCTTTGGCCCTTGGGATTTGATATCCGAAACCCCTGCTCCAGACCACGCTCGTCGTTGACGTACCACTCGGTGATCGCGCCGCGCCGGTACTCGACGCGGTTGGCCTGCACGACGGGCGCGGCCTGTGCTGCCCGTCGCAGGTCACCTTCGCGCCCGAGGCCGGCCAAGTGCAGGCCCCAGACCCAGGAGTTGCCCTGCGTGTAGCCCGCGTTGGAATCCATCGCGCTTCGCTCAACGATCTGCACCCCGGTGGGATCAAAGCCGACGCGCAGGTTGTGCGCCCGGTTCGGGGCCTGGTAGCCGGGCGCTCCACCCGTGACGAGGGGCGAAGCCTGCCACGTGACGTGGTACTCACGCTGGCGTAGATCCTCCTGCACCTCGGTCCACCAGTCGTTGGCCTGGGACGCCGATGCTTGAAGGACCGACACCGGCGACAAGGGTTCGCGTACGTTCGGATCTACGTTCGGATCAACGCCCGCCTCCGCCGGTCCGTCTGAGGTGGACGTGGCGGACATTGACCGTGCGTCCGTGGCCCAGGCGTCCGCCGCTCGAACGTGACCCACGGGCGGCGTCAGCCCCGCTCCCACAGCCGAACTGGAGGGCGTCGGGCGAAGGAGCGCCAGTGGTGGGAGCAGGAGCGCGATGGCAAGGCCGGCACGGACGATGCCGGGCGGGCGATCGCGCCTCTGGGCATTCGGTGATCGGTGATCGTGCGTTGTTGACCCGTTGTCTGTTATTCTCATCCGCTTGTCTCAATCTGGGTGTCGCGCGCTAAGAGCCGCGCAGTACGAGTGAAAAGAAAACCGCGTGCCGGAATTCGTCGGCGCCGACGTCGGGCAGGGGACCGACCGGCCGGCTGTCGCCGTCTACGTCGGCAGGCACACCGACGTCGATGCCTGCGTCGACGGCGGGTGAATCGGCCAGTAAGTGGTAATCCTGCTGCGCCGGAGCCACAAACAAGGGCGGGTTGGGAAGCACTGCCGTGCCGCTGACCGGGTCGTCGGCATTGGCCCACAGCAGGGTATTGCTTACGATCAGCGTGGCCCCCGTCGTCGCCGTGATGCCGACGCTGTGGCTGACGACGATGTTGTTCGCCAGCATGGCCGTCAGTGGGGACAGGATGACCAGGCCATCGCCCTGCACGCCTGTACCGCTGCCAACGAGCGTGTTGTGGTAGACGAGCCCGGTGGCTGTGCCGGACAGTTCTACGCCTGAGGAGACGTTGTCGCCGGCGACGTTGTTGGTGAGCGTGAACGCCGGGGTGTCCCGGACGGCAATCCCGACGCCGTTGCTCAGAGCCCAGTTGGCGTCAATGCGTACCCAGTGGCTCACCAAGTCGGCCTTGATCCCGTTGTCGGCGCAGCCGGAGACTGTGTTGCCCGCGACGATGACGGAGTCGCCCCGAGCGTCTATGCCGTCGTTCCCGCAGTTGTAGACGGTATTGCCGCGAATCTCTACATTCGTGCACGTCTGCGCGGTGCGGATGCCGTCCCCACCTGTGTCGTGGACGACGTTGTCCTGGATCGTGGGAGCACCATCGCGCGCACAGATACCCCGGTCGTCCACGTCGGCGATCACGTTGCGTCTCACTACCTGGTCACCGCTGACCTGGATGCCGTGGTAGTCAGCACCGGCGTTGGCTGCGACGCCTCGGACCACGTTGCTGATGATGGAGGTTGAAGCGTCGGCCTGGACGCGGATGCCGTCAGAGATGACGTCCCGCACGGTGTTATCGAACAGCCACAGGCTGCCCCTATCTACCTGGACACCCTCCTGGCCGCAGTCCTCGATGGTGCTGGCGGTGACGGTGACCGTGCCGCCGTTCTCGATAAACAGCCCTTCTCGAATGGTGTGCGCGATGTGCACGTGGGCTACGCGCACATCGCCGCCATCTATCTCAATGCCCTGCTGCGCCGTCAGAATCTGGGTGGCGGAGATGGAGACTGTCCCGTCGTCGATCTCGAATCCCTGTTTCTCGGCGTCGCGGATCGTGCATCGCTCGACCGTGACGTTGCCATTGTCGATGTGGATGCCGTCCTTGCCGTTTTCCAGTGCCACCGCCTCGATCGCGACCTCGGCCGCCGGTGCGTCTATGCGCACGTTGTGATCGCCGTCACCGTCGATGACGGTCGCTGTGCTGGTGGGATCCTGCGCGGAAAACGAGGAGTTCCATCCCCCTTGCAGCGTGACGCTATGGTTGATGTCCAGGTTCTCGGTATAGACGCCGGTGGCAACCCGCACCTCATCGTCCGGCGACGTGGCGAAGCCAATCGCTTGTTGTATGCTGCCGCACGGCTCGGACAGGGTGCAGGCCGTGCCGCTGGCCCCCTCGCGCACGTAGTAGATGGTCGGATCAGCGCGGGAGATCTTTGAGGGGTGGGCCAGAATCGCCAGCAGGCCGACGCTCAGTCCCAGCCCCAGGGCGATCGTAGACGCGATACTCCGGCTTTTCATCTCTTGTTCCTTTCTCTCGTTTGATTGCACCATCCGGGAAGTCGTACAAGCTGCGATCTAACGGGCCGTGAAGCTCTGGGTGGCAGCGCCCCATCACGCCTAGAAAGGCGCCATTCTGATGGCGCGCCGTCGTCCTTACAAAGGCGCCATTCTGATGGCGCGCCGTCGTCCTTACAAAGGCGCCATTCTGATGGCGCGCGGACATTGCGGTGGACATTGGTCGTGCGTCCGTGTGTTCGTCTGGATGCTGGGTGGGAGTCTCTGTTGAGGATCTGCTTGAGTTTGAGAGGGGTCGGATAGGTTGAGGCACCCAGGCTCGCCCTGCTCAGGTTCATCTTAGCATGCTTTCGGTTCGCTCGCAAGTGGGGGCGCGCTACGGCACTTCGGTGGACCTTCGCGTCTCACTACGAACGGGTTCCTCGCGCAGGCTATCTCTGCGACACGGTCGGCAGGAACACCAGGTTAGCCGGTTGCAGCGCCGCCGCTATCGCCTCCCAATTCGCCGGATCCTCGCCGCCCAGCCGCCACACGGCGATGCCACCCAGCCCGTACCTCTGTACCAACACCAGCCGCGCGGCGACGCTGTCCGCGTCGGCGTACCAGACCTCGTGCTGCTGGTCCAGGTGATCCGTGTACGTGAACCAGTGCTCCGCCACGGCGCGTCCCCAGCCGTCGGTGTCCTGCCACTGGGGCGATACCCCGTACGTATTGATGAGCGCCTGGGTGTCCTCCCATACGACGCTGCCCCCTGTTCCATCGCTCCAGTCGTGCCCGTAGAAGTGGAAGCCCACGTATACCTGGTTGGGCGCGACGATGGACGTGGCGAAGGCGATCACGTCCTCCATCCACCACGCGGGCGCGATGGGTCCGGGCTCACTTGTGTTCCAGTGATAGCCGTAGGTCATCACGCGGAAACGGTCGGCGACGGCTCCGATGCTGGCCCAGTCCTGTGCCTTGGGGCCGTCCCAAGGCCCTGGCTCGCTCGTCTTCGGATGCACGGTGACGGACAGCAGTTTGCCGTGGGCGTGGAGTGACTCTGCCAGTTGGTGAATGAACAGGCTGAAGGCGTCTCGGTCGGCCTGGCCGTTGAGCGACTCATAGTCCACGTCTATCCCATCGTAGCCATAGGTCAGGGTCTCGTTCAGCAGGGCATTGACGTGAATGGCACGGCGGGCGGGGTCGTGGATCATCTGGCTGACCGGTGTGGCGTGCATGCCTGAGCCCGCGTAGGCATTGTTGATCAGCGGGATGACGAGGGTGGATTGCGCGTGGGCTGCTTCCACCAGGGCCACGTCTCGCGCGCCGGCGTAGCTATTGATCGAGCCGTCGCCGCTGGCGTCGAGTTGATACCACACCGGCGAGAGTTCCTGGATGCAGGCCCGGTTGGCCTCCCACGACGCGCGGGCGCGGGTGCTGTCCCAAGAACTGGGCAGCCAGGCCGCGACGCGGTTGAGTGGCGGCGGATACTCCGTCTGGGCTTGCCACGCGGGAAACAGGCACGCCAGATTTGCACACGCCACGATGCACAGGAGCACGCGGACTGGGTGGACGGCGCGCCATCGGAATGGCGCCTTTGTAAGGACGACGGCGCGCCATCGGAATGGCGCCTTTGTAAGGACGACGGCGCGCCATCGGAATGGCGCCTTTGTAAGGACGATGGACACCATCCGCCTAGTCCGATTCTGGTGTGTAGGTCCTCTGGGAGCCGCGCCTGCGGTGCCCGGCGAATTCATCGTCCCCATGTCTCCTGGTCTCCGTGTCTGTCCATTCTCTTCTGCCGGGCCGGATTATATACCGGTTGGCACCTGTAGGAAAGTGCGGTATAATCTTGCCCGTTAAGGAGGCGGCTGTTGCGAGCACTGATTACGGGGGCTGGTGGGTTCGTTGGGAAGCATCTCTGCACCTACCTATTGGCCCACACCGACTGGGATCTGCTGGGCACGGTCTATCCCCACCCGGTTGATGCTCAACCGCCGGAGCCCCGCTTGCGGCTTGTGTACGCTGACCTGCGTGACCCAGAGGGCGTGCTGCGGCTCGTGAGCGAGGGGCAGTTTGACTACGTCCTGCACCTGGCTGCCCAAGCGTCCGTATCCGCCTCTTTTTCCGACCCGTGGGACACGCTGGAGAACAACATCCGGGCGCAACTGAATCTGTTGGAGGCGGTGCGGCGGACGCGGCGCGAAACGCGGGTGTTGGTGATTGGGTCAAACGAGGAATACGGCGCACCCATGCCGGGGGAGTTGCCTCAGACGGAGGACAGCCCGCTGCGACCGACCAACCCCTACGCGGTGAGCAAAGTCGCCCAGGATTTCCTTGGGCTCCAGTACTTTCTGGCTCACGGTGTGCCGGTCGTTCGGGTGCGCCCGTTTAACCACACCGGGCCGGGCCAATCTCCCCGCTTCGTCGTCCCGGCCTTCGCCAGCCAGGTCGCCCGGATTGAGGCCGGCTTGCAGGAGCCGGTGATGCAGGTTGGCAACCTGGACGCGGCCCGCGATTTCACCGACGTGCGAGACATCGTGCGGGCCTATCACCTGGCGGTGACCCAGGGAGAGCTGGGAGAGGTATACAACCTGGCCTCGGGCACCCCACGGGTGGTGCGGGACGTGTTGGAGACGCTTCTGAGCCTCTGCGAGGTTGAGGTCCGTGTCGAGAGGGATCCGGCTCGCTATCGGCCCGTGGATGTCCCGGTGGTCTATGGCAGCGCAGAGAAGTTCCAGCGGTGGACGGGCTGGGTGCCCCAGATTCCGTTCGAGCAGACGTTGCAGGATGCGCTGCACTACTGGCGGGGGCAGGTGGGCAAAGGTGGCCATTGATCCGGACGCACGACTGGACAAATGCGGCCAGGATGGCCGCGATCCAACGTCCGCTGCGTCCGAAGGGGCACGGTCCCCGCGCCCGCCACAGACTTTCTAGGAGGTGTTAGATGCCTAAACCCAAGGCGCTCATCACGGGCATCACTGGCCAAGACGGTTCCTATTTGGCCGAGTTTTTATTGCAGAAGGGGTATGACGTCATTGGCATGGTGCGACGCACCAGCACTGTCAGCTTCTCTCGCATTCAGCATATCCAGGACAAGATCACACTGGTCTCCGGCGACCTGCTCGATCAAGGTTCGCTGATCAGCGTCCTCGGCGAGAACCAGGTCGACGAGATTTACAATCTGGCGGCCCAGTCCTTTGTGCCCACTTCGTGGGAACAGCCGGTCTTCACGGGCGAAGTGACCGCTTTGGGTGTGACCCGCATCTTGGAGGCCATCCGTGCCGTGGATACACGGATCCGCATGTATCAGGCCTCAAGCAGTGAGATGTTCGGCAAGGTGCGGGAGGTGCCTCAGACTGAGAAGACCCCCTTCTACCCGCGCTCGCCCTATGGCGTTGCCAAGGTATACGGCCATTGGATTACCATCAACTACCGGGAGTCCTACGGGCTGCACGCCACCTCCGGCATACTGTTCAATCACACCAGCCCGCGCCGCGGTTTGGAGTTCGTCTTGCGCAAGATCACCCAGGGGGTGGCTAAGATCAAGCTGGGTCTGGCCGACAAACTGGCACTTGGCAACCTCGACTCCTGTCGTGATATCGGCTTCGCCGGTGACTACGTGGAGGCGATGTGGATGATGCTCCAGCAGCCCGCGCCGGACAACTACGTCGTCGCCACCGGGGAGACCCACGCGATTCGAGAGATGTGCGAGGAGGCCTTTGGCTACGTGGATCTGGATTGGCAGGAGTACGTGGTGCAGGATCCCCGCTTCATGCGTCCGGCGGAGGTAGACTTGCTGGTGGGAGATGCCACCAAGGCGCACCGGGTGCTCGGCTGGGAGCCGCGCGTGACGTTCAAAGAACTGGTGCACATGATGGTGGAAAACGATCTCGCCCTCCTCGCTTAGGGGTGTATGTCATTCATGGCTAGACTATTCGGAACGGACGGTATTCGCGGCGAGGCGAACCACTGGCCTCTGACGGCCAGTTTTGCCCTCAGGTTGGGGCAGGTCATCGCGCAGTTGATGCGGACGTCAGTCGTCCGGGGGCGCAAGGGCGATGCCAGACCCACGATTCTGATCGGTCGGGATCCCAGGCTGTCCGGCGACATGTTGCAGAGCGCGCTGGCCGCCGGGTTGACGTCGCAGGGTGCTGACGTGATGCTGGCAGGGGTCATCAGTACGCCAGGCGTGGCCTACCTGACACGGGCGCTTTCGGTGACGTTGGGTGTCGTGATTTCCGCCTCGCACAATCCCTTCGATCACAATGGTATCAAGATCTTCGGGGGCGATGGCTTCAAGATCCCGGACGAGATGGAGATGGAGATCGAGCGGCTGTTGCTGGACAGCGACGCCCGGTTCGCGGGGGCCGAGGCACGAATGATGGGGCGGATCTGGGACGCCAGCCATCGGTGCCAGGAGTACGCGGATCACCTGGTCGCCGCGTGGGGGGAGGATCATCCGTTGGCGGGGCAGCGCGTCGTGCTGGACTGCGCAAACGGTGCTACCTCTTCCATCGCGCCCGAGGTGTTCGAAAGACTGGGGGCTGACGTACTCGTGATTGAGAACGAGCCGGATGGAGTCAACATCAACGAGCACTACGAGTATATTCATCCGAGTTCTCTGCGCGCCGTCGTTCTGCGCGAGCAGGCCATCGCGGGTATCGCCTTCGATGGTGATGGTGACCGGGTGATGATGGTTGACGAGAGCGGAGGCTTCATCAACGGGGATGGTATCCTGGCGATCCTGGCCCGTGCCATGAAGCACGAGGGGCTGTTGACCAACAACGCCGTGGTCAGCACGCCGATGAGCAACTGGGGCCTCAAGGTATCTCTGGAGGAGGTCGGCATCCGGCTGGAAGAGACTTCCGTGGGCGATCGATTTGTGCTGCAGCGCATGGTTGAGGAGAACTACGCGCTGGGCGGTGAGCAGTCGGGGCACATCATCATGCTGGGTGACGGGCAGACCACAGGAGACGGCATCTACACGGCCCTGGCGGTGCTGAAAGTCGTTCAAGCTGCGCCCGGCCAAAGCCTGTCAGCGCTGGCGAGCTGCATTCGTGAGTTCCCTGAGTGCCTGGTCAACATCGATGTCCCGAGCAAGCCGCCTTTGCAGACCATTCCAGAGGTGCAAGACGCACTCCGGCGGCTGCACGCGGCCCTTGGCGACGACGTAGATGTGACGCTGCGCTACTCGGGGACCGAGAGCAAGTTGCGGTTGAAGATTCGGGCTGGCGAAGCGCATGATCAGCAGACACTGGAAAGAGAAGCTGAGGCGTTCATGGACGTCGCCAGGCGGGTTATCCAGTGACGGTGAACGGTGTTGGTGGGGTTCAGTTGGCGCACCTCCTGGCTGCACACGGACCCTGCACTGGCGCCGAGTTGCTGGACCTGGCGCGCGTAGAGGTCTTGCATCTGTGGAAGGCGTGCCGTGCTCAGCAGGACGTCGTGATGCGGCGCGTCGGTCGCCGATACCTGCGCCTGGACAAGGCGGTCGAGGGCTATGCGCGTCTGTCGCCCTCCATTCGGCGTGAGTTCTTCACGTACACCGTCATCGGGTTGCCTGGGCAGGCGGACGAGATGGCAGCCCGCTGTCTGGAGTTGCAGCGTGAATTCGTACGTGTCAGCCAGCACAAGCGCGAAATCGCTCGGGACGTGGTCCGGCGTATCGTGGCGAGTAGTCCGAACCAGGAGCGGCTGCGTGCTCACTTCTGCTACCTGATCGCCGGTGACGTAACCTACGGCATGGCGCATACGGTCGAGCGACCCGAGCCAAGCACCGGCCGTCTTGTGCGTGGTTCCGACCTCGACGTGGTCGTTGTCTCGGACGAGGCGATCACACCGGCGGAGCGTGAGGCGTTGGATGAGGCGATATTCCGGGAGAAGTGGAACCTGCTGGTGTTGCCCCAGCTCCGGGAGGAGATTGACTACGTCGTCAAGGATATCGCGAAGGTCCTGGCCCAGGTGCAGTTCGACGGTTTCCGCAACATGGTCGCCTGCAAGATCCTGCACGAAAGCGAGTTGCTGTATGGCAGCATGGAGCTTTTCGCGCGCATCAAGCGGCTCGTCGCTGAGTCTGGCATTCCAGAGAAGCTGAGGCAGATGGAGGAGCGGGCGACACGGGAACGGGAGATCGCGGAGGCGCATCTGATCCAGCACCCGGTAGCCGAGCAAGCACAATGTTGGCAGCACTTGTTCTTTACCAGCGAGGAGCGAGAGGAGATTTACTAGACCAGGGACCGGGGAGGATCAATCGGATTGACAGACTAGCACATCCGAAAAGATACGGGGGATACCTATGACCGATATACATTTCGGCACTGATGGCTGGCGAGCACGCATCGCCGAGGATTATACGTTCGAGAACGTGCGCCGCTGTACACAGGGCTTTGCGACTTACCTGACCGCTCACGGCAGAGCCGGCGCTGACCTGGTGGTAGGCCACGACCGGCGCTTTGCCTCCCGCGACTTCGCGGTCGCCGTTGCCGAGGTGCTGACCGGCAATGGCTACCGGGTCTGGTTGACGGATGGCCCAACTCCGACGCCCGTGATCTCTTACTCCATCGTGGAGCGTAAGGCAGCCGGGGCCATCAACATCACCGCCAGCCACAACCCGCCGCAGGACAACGGATTCAAGGTGCGGGACGAGCACGGGGCGGCAGTAGGCCCCGAGGGGCTGCGGGAGATCGAGGCCGCTATACCCCCGGCGGAGCAGGTCGCGCAATTGCCCTTTGAGGACGCCCGGCGACGGAACCTGATCGAGGTTTGGGATCCCGCCAACGCCTATATCGCGCACATCAATAAGCTTGTGGACATCGAGCGCATCAAGGATGCAGGGCTTCATCTCTTGGTCGAGCCCATGTGGGGCAATGGCATTGGCTGGTTCCCGCGCCTTCTGGCGGGAGGGACCACCCGTGTGACCGAGATCCACAACCAGAGCAACCCGCTGTTCCCAGAGATGAAGCGTCCGGAACCCATTCCCCCAAACGTGGACGTGGCGCTGCACAAGACGGTGGAACTGGGGGCCGACGCCTGCCTGATTCTGGACGGCGACGCCGACCGGATGGGCATCGGCGACGAAACCGGGAATTTCATCAACCAGTTGCAGGTCTACGCACTGCTGGCTTACTACATGCTTGAGGTGCGTGGGGAGCGTGGCGCGATCGTCAAGACGGTGTCCACTACCTCGATGCTGGAGAAGATGGGCGAGATGTACGGCGTGCCGGTCCACGAGACCGGCGTGGGCTTCAAGTACGTGGGCCCCAAGATGCTGGAGACCGACGCCATGATCGGCGGCGAGGAGAGCGGCGGGTATGCCTTCCGTGGGAGCGTCCCGGAGCGGGATGGCCTCCTGGGCAACCTCTACTTCCTGGATCTGATGGTGCGGACAGGCAAGAGCCCCTGTCAACTGCTCAACCATCTGTATGACAAGCTGGGGGCCTCCTATTACTACAGCCGGGTGGACACGCGCTTCGCGGCGGAGCGACGGCCGGAGGCCAAGGCGCGCCTGGATGCGGCTCGACCGGAGACCCTGGCGGGCCTGCGTGTCACTAGTCTGCTCACCCTGGACGGCTACAAGTACATGCTGGAGGATGGGGGATGGCTCTTGATCCGCTTCTCTGGCACGGAGCCCATCATCCGCGTCTATTGCGAGACGACCGATGAACAGAGGGTCCAGCCGCTCCTGGATGAAGGACTGCGCCTGGCCGGATTAGCAGACTAGGCGGACACTGATCGTGCGTCCGGTGGACGCCTGCGTTCACCGGACGCTTGTATCTGCTGGACGCCCGACGGGTTGGAACAACCCCGGGTTGGAACAACCCGCTTCATCAGGGACCCCTTGACCAGTACCTATGGATGCTTGTATCTGCATGGACTCCCACGCCCACGTCCACTTCCCCCAGTTCGACGACGACCGGGAAGCGGTCATTGAGCGGGCGCGCGAGGCGGGGGTAGTCGCGATCCTCGATGTGGGGACCGATCTGGCCTCCAGCCGGGCGGCGGTGGCGTTGGCCGAGGGCTATGATTTCATCTATGCCGCCGTGGGGGTCCATCCCCACGACGCCAAGACGGTCACGCCTGACGTCCTGGCCGAGTTGCGCGCGCTCGCGCGCCATCCCAAGGTGGTCGCCATTGGCGAGATCGGACTGGACTACTACCGAGACCTCTCGCCGCGCCCTGTGCAGCGGCGGGCCTTTGCCGATCAACTGGCGCTGGCGGCCGAACTGGGCTTGCCTGTGGTGATCCACAGCCGCGAGGCGTATGAGGATGTCCTGGCGACGCTCCGCGAGGGGACGGGGGGAAGAGTACCACGGGTAGGAGAAACATACGATGGGAGAGGCGGGGTGCCGCCGCGAGCAGGCGTTTTCCATTCCTACTCGGGTGGGCCTGAGGGGTTGGACGATGTGTTGGCGCTGGGGTTCTGTGTCGGCATCTCCGGGCCGGTGACTTTCTCGAAGGCGGAGCGACTGCGGGCCGTGGCGGCGCAGGTACCGCTGGATCGGCTGTTGATTGAGACCGATTGCCCCTATCTCACGCCGGAGCCGTACCGCGGGCGACGCAACGAACCGGCCTACGTGCGGTACGTCGCCGAGGCAGTGGCCCGCGCTCGTGGCGTGTCAGAGGAAGAGGTCGGACGAGCGACGGCGGACAACACCCGCCGCTTGTTCGGGATCGAAGGAGTGGGCCAGGAGCCCCGTCTTGATGGCGAAGGAGCGGGCCAGGAGCCCCGTTTTGATGGCGAAGGAGCGGGCCAGGAGCCCCGTCTTGATAAACAAGGTTGACCTATCTATCGTCATCGTCAATTGGAACGTCTGTGACCTCCTGCGGCGGTGTCTTCAGTCCATAGTGAGGGCGGGCGCGGAAACCGCGCCCCTACGGCGGGACGGACTCGAGGTCATCGTCGTGGACAACGCCTCCAGCGACGACAGCGTCGAGATGGTGCAGGCGGAGTTCCCTGGCGCGCGCCTGATCGCCAACCCGGACAATCGGGGGTTTCCGGCTGGAAACAACCAGGGCCTGGTGGTCGCCCAGGGCCGATATGTCCTTCTGCTGAACCCGGACACGGAGGTAGTCGCGGATGCGCTGGCGACGATGGTCGCCTACGCGGACGCGCACCCGGACGTGGGCGTACTCGCCCCGCAGTTGCTCAATCCCGACGGCAGCGTGCAGTCCTCTCGACGTCGCTTCCCCACGTTGGCGACTGCCTTCTTCGAGTCTACCTGGCTCCAACCCTGTGCTCCCCGCCGCGTATTGGAGCGATACTACGTCCTGGATCGGCCCGATGATGAGATACAGGAGGTGGACTGGGTGAAAGGGGCCGCGCTGATGGCGCGTGCGGAGGCGATCCGGCAGGTGGGGCTGATGGACGAGGATTTCTTCATGTATTCGGAGGAGTTGGACTGGTGCACCAGGTTCCGCAGGGCGGGCTGGCGGATCGTATACCTGCCGCCCGCGCAGATCGTGCACCACGAGGGAAAGAGCAGCGAGCAGGTCGTGCCCGCTCGGCACATCCATTTCCAGACCAGCAAGGTTCACTACTTTCGCAAGTACCATGGGCCGCTGGTGGCTGAAGCCCTTCGGCTGTTCCTACTCGGCAGCTACGTCTGGCAGTTGGGGTTGGAAGGTGGCAAATGGTTGGTGGGGCACAAGCGGCCCTTGCGGGCTCAGCGGGTTGTCGCCTATCGCCAGGTGTTGGCCAGCGGCCTGCGGACGGAGTGTCAAAGCTCAAAGCCCAAACCCCAAATCCCAAAGCCCAGACAGCAAGGCGGGGAGACCGGTAGACGATGCGCATCGGATTGATCACCGGGGAGTACCCGCCTATGCAGGGCGGGGTGGGCGACTTCACCCACGAGCTGGGTCGGGCTCTGGTCGCGGTGGGGCACGAGGTGCACGTGATCACCGGCGAGCTGACGCCTGCGTCTGGGCATCGTGGGCCTGCTGTTGGCACGGGAGGGCAGGCACAAACGGATTGGAACAATCCGCCGGATTGGAACAATCCGCACCAGCCCCTACATGGTGATGGCGAGGGGCAGGATGCGAGAATGGTCGTGCACCGGGCCATAACTGGGTGGCGGTGGGGATGCTGGCAGCAGATGATGGCCCTGGCCCAGGAGTTGGGGCTGGAGGTCTTGAACGTCCAGTATCAGGCTGCTGCCTACGGCATGCGGGCGGCGATTCACTTCGTGCCCCGCCACCGTCAAGTGGGGGCTTCCCGCCCCCCCGGCTGCGAAGGCCAGCTGCCTATCGTGACCACGTTTCACGACCTGAAAGTGCCCTATCTGTTCCCTAAGGCCGGCCTGCTTCGGTGGCAGGCAGTGCGCATGCTGGCCCGGCGGGCGGATGGCGTCATCGTCACGAACCAGGAGGACTACCTGCGGCTAGAAGGTCAAGTCTCCTCCAAGCGACTGAGTCTGATCCCTATTGGCAGCAACATCCCGCTCGCCCCCGCGGCGGGCTATGACCGTGACGCTGAGCGAGCGCGCTGGGGCGTGGGGCCGGACGATCTCCTGCTGGGCTATTTTGGCTTCCTGAACGAGAGCAAAGGTGGGGAGGAGTTGATCCAGGCGCTGGCTATCCTAGTTGGTGCTGGGGTGCCTGCTCATCTGCTGATGATCGGTGGACGCGTGGGTAGCTCCGACGCCACCAATCGTGCCTATGCACAACGGGTGGAGGCACTGATCGATGAGCTTGGTCTCCGGGAGCGCGTTCACTGGACTGGCTACACGCGCCCCAAGGCGGTCTCGGCTGGCCTATTGGCCGCCGACGTATGCGTCCTGCCCTATCGCGATGGTGTCTCCTTCCGGCGTGGGACGCTGCACGCCTGTCTGGCCCACGGGCGGGCCTTGGTCACCACCCGGCCGGCGGTCCCGTTGTCGGAGGTGGTGGACGGGGACAACATGCTGCTGGTGGCCCCAAGAGATCCGGAGCGTTTGGCACAGGCCGTGACACGCCTGGCGGGTGACGCTGAACTCCGCGCGCGGCTGGCGGAGGGGGCGAAAGCACTGGCGGCGGGGTTCACGTGGGAGCGTATCGCACGCAAGACGGCGGCGTTCTTCGGGAGGCTCTAGCGTGGGGCCGCGCGCCGAACGAGGCCCGGCGAACCTGATCCGCCGTCCCTCTCTGCTTCTGCTGCTTTTTGTCGTCCTGGGCGTGACGTACAGCGTGCTCGTGCCGCCGTTTGAGGCTTCGGATGAGAAGTGGCACTACCCCATGGTCAAGTACGTCGCCGATCACTGGCGACTGCCGGTGCAGGAGCCGGGCGTGGAGACCGCCTGGCGGCAGGAGGGCAGCCAGCCACCGCTGTATTATGCACTGGCCGCTGCCGCAACCGCCTGGATTGACACCGGTGACCTGGAGACGGTCCGTCATCTGAACCCTCACGCCGACGCAGGTGCCACCCCCGACGGCAACGTCAACCTGGTGGTCCACAACCCCGCGTTGGGACGGTTCCCCTGGCGTGGCACGGTGCTGGCCGTCCACATCGCGCGCTTCATGTCTGTCCTGATGGGGGCGGCGGCGGTGTATCTGACCTACCGCATCGCGCGCGAGGTGTTGCCCGATCAGCCCGCGATGGCCCTGGGCGTGGCCGCCATTCACGCCTTCACGCCCATGTTCATCTTCATCTCAAGCTCGGTCAACAACGACAACCTGGTGATCCCATTGAGCAGTCTGGCGCTCCTCATGTTGCTGCGGCTGTTGCCACCGGACCGCGGGCATCCTTGCCCGCCAGAAGAGCCTCGCACGATCCCCGTGATGCGTTACCTGCTCTTGGGAGTCGTGCTCGGGTTGGCGGCGTTGACCAAGACCAGTTCACTGGCACTCACGGTACTCACGGCACTGGTCGTCGTGATGCGAGCGGTGCGCCGGCGCTCTTGGACCGAGTTCTTCGCCGGCGGGTTTGCGACCGCGCTGCCCTTGCTGCTCATTGCCGGTTGGTGGTACGTGCGCAACTTGCGGCTCTACGGGGACCTGTTCGGTCTGGACATGTTCATCGAGATCCTGGGCCAGCGGGACGTCCCGGCCGATGTGGCCCAACTGTGGCGCGAGCGCTTCAGCTTCATGGCCGGGTATTGGGGCAACTTTGGCGGGCTCAACGTGCCTATGCCCCCCTGGACGTATGCCGTGCTCAACACGCTGGCCCTCGTCGCTGCGTTCGGCCTGGTCGTGCTGTTGCTCAGGTTGGTATCCCGTCCGTCTGTCTCCCGGTCTGCCTGCCGACCGGACACCCGCGCCCTGCTCATCTGTGCGCTGTGGGGGCTGGGTGTGCTTGTGCCCTGGTCGCGCTGGGCCGCAACTACCTGGTCCTCGCAGGGACGGCTGGTCTTCCCCGCCCTCTCCGTCTGGTCGCTCCTGCTGGCCTTGGGGCTCGTGGGCTGGCTTCCCCGCCAATGGGGGAAATGGGCAGTGGCCGCGTTTGCCCTTTTCCTGCTCGGGCTCTCGGTGGTGGCTCCCTGCGCCTGGATCGCGCCCGCCTACGCGCTGCCCCAGCCGCTGGAGGCAGCGGGACCGGACGGTATCCCGTCGTCCCGGGTGGACGCGGACTTCGGCACCGCCGATTCTGCGTCTGCCGGTGTGATGAGGCTCCTGGGATATGACCTGGCGACCGAGGCCGTGGAGCCAGGGGGCCAGGTGGAGGTCACGCTGTACTGGATGGCGCTGGCTCCGGCGGACCGAGACTACACCGTCTTCGTTCATCTGCTGGGGGAGGGGGAGTTGGTCGTGGCGCAGCGGGACACGTTCCCCGGGCTGGGACGGCTTTCGACGACGTGGCTGGAACCAGGATTCCGCTGGGCCGACCGCTACGTGTTGCAGGTGCCGGACACGGCTTACGCGCCGGATGTGGCCCAGATCCAGGTGGGTCTGTATGAGACCGGCACCGGTGCGCGGCTCCAGGTCATGGCCCCCGGGGAGGAGGCCTCGCGGGACAACGTGCGCTTTGGACGCGTTCAGGTCTGTGCTCGTCCGGGCGACGTCCCGAACCCCATCGCGGTCAACTTCGGGAGCCAGATGGCGTTGGTGGGTTATGAGCTCGACCGGCAGGTCGTGCATCCGGGAGAGATGGTCGCGCTGACGCTGTACTGGCAGGGCACGCGCCGCATGGACGTGAACTACAGCGTCTCGGCCCAGTTGGTGGACCCGGAGCAGCGCAAGGCCGCCCAGCACGACGCTTGGCCGCTGGACGGGGCCGCCCCCACGACGTCGTGGGAACCGGGGCAGACGCTGGTCGACGCGCGCGAGTTGACGATCTACGGGGACGCGCCGCCCGGCGCCTATGACGTGCGGGTGGCGGTGTACGCGTTTGAGGACGGAGAGGTCACGCACGTGCCTGTGATCCCGGCGGGGGGCGAGATGCTGGCCGACCACGTCGTGCTCACCCAGTTGCGCGTGCTCCCCTGAAGCAGAGACTTGGGATTTGATGGGATGGCCCGAATTGGCATAGACTACACCGCCGCCGCCCGGCAGCGCGCCGGCATCGGCCGCTACACTCGCGAGCTCGTCCGCGCGCTTCTGGCGTTGGAGCGCTCGCTGGGCGGGCGGAATCGGTACACCGTCTTCGCCGCCACTGGGGGCCTGAGCCCGGAGACCGCGGATTGCTTCAATCTGTTGGACCTGGCACCTGGGGCGGGCGTGCGGGTGCGGACTGTGCCCCTCACGGATGAGTGGCTCGCCCGGCTCTGGCATCGGTTGCGCCTGCCCATTCCTGTTGAGCTCGTCACCGGCCCGCTCGACGTGTTCTACTCCCCCGACTTCGTCCTGCCGCCCACGCGCCGCGGCACGCGCACCTTGCTCACCGTTCACGACTTGTCGTTCCTGCGCTATCCCGAGGCCTTCGTGCCGCCTCTGCTGCGCTATCTGGAGCGCGTCGTGCCCCGTTCCATCGCCCGCGCCGACCGGGTGTTGGCCGACTCGGCCCACACCCGGTCCGACATCGTCTCATTGCTCGCGGTCCCAGCGGGAAAGGTCCGGGTGCTCTACAGCGGGGTGGATGCGCGCTTCAGTCCACAGGGCGGGCCGGACGAGGACGAGTGGCTCAAGGGCCGGTACGGCCTGAAGCCGGGGGCATACGTGCTCAGCGTTGGCACCCTGCAGCCGCGCAAGAACTACGTCCGCCTCATGCGCGCTTTTGCGGCCCTGCGCCCTGGGACCCTGGGGCCTGGGTGCCAGCTCGTCATCGCTGGCGGCCGGGGGTGGCTCTACGAGGATATCCTCGCCGAGTCGGAGAAGCACGGGGATCGCGTGCGCATCCTGGGCTTCGTGGACGACGCCGACCTGCCTGCCCTGTACCGCAACGCGGCGCTCTTCGCGTTCCCGTCGCTGTACGAGGGCTTCGGCCTGCCGGTGTTGGAGGCGATGGCTTGTGGTGTTCCCGTGGTCTGTTCAGACGCTTCCTCGGTTCCGGAGGTGGCGGGCGATGCGGCGCTGCTGGTGGATCCGCTCGACACCGAGGGGCTGACGGCGGCCATGGACCGCGTGCTGAGGGACGCGAACCTGCGCCAGAAGCTGGTCGACCGGGGGCTCGCCCAGGCTGCCCGCTTCTCCTGGGAGCAGGCCGCTCGCCAGCTCCAGGCCACGTTCAATGAAATGGGTCCTTGTCGCTCCTGACCGTCCGTGATATACTGCACGGCGTACTGAAGGCGCCATTCCGATGGCGCGCGATTGCGAAATCGCGGCTACAGCATATGGATTTGCAGACGTACCCAGAGGAGATGTCCAATGCCCCGCTTAATGCGCTGCCTCTATTGCGGACTATTGCAGGATGAGCCCACAGGCGTCAAGACCTGTGTGCGTTGCGGCGGTGAACTGGTCTTCGAGGCGCCGCCGCCCAGTCGCTCCTACGTCCGGGCCCAGATGGAGCTGGATCAGATCAATGCGCCCGCCGATCAGATCGTGGATCGCCACCTGGTGCTGACGATCCAGACGCCCCCCCAGGTACCCGAGGGCGAGACCGCGCCCACCGAGAGCGGCCGCGAGCCGATGGGCTTCACCGCCGTGCTCGACGTCTCAGGCTCGATGCGTGGCCGGAAGATGGAGTCTGCCAAAGAGGCCGTGCGTCAGGCGATTCGCCGCCTGCAGGACGGCGACATCTTCTCTATGGTCACGTTTGCCAGCAGGGTGCGCACGGTGCTCGAACCCACGCGCGTGAGCGGCGACTTGCGTCGGGAGGCGGAAGAAATCCTGCAGCAAGTCAGGGCGGGAGGCAAGACTGCCCTGTGTGGCGGGCTCGAGGCGGGCATTGAGGCTGCACTGGCTCAGACTCAGGAGACGAACCTGGTGCTGCTGCTCAGCGATGGGCAGGCCAACGTGGGTGAGACCGACCTGGAGGCAGTCGGCGAGCGAGCGCTCGAGGCCCGTGATTGTGGCATCACTACCTCCACCCTCGGTGTGGGCCGCGACTACAACGAGGCGCTGATGGTCGAGATCGCCGTCCAGGGAGGTGGGCGCTTCTATCACGTGGTCAGCGCCAACCAGATCGTGCCCTACGTGGCAGGTGAACTGGGCGAGGCGGGCGCGCTGGCCGCCCGGGACGCGACGCTTCACCTGGCGCTTCCTAAGGGCACCGGCGTGCAGCCTTTCTCGTCGGCATACGCTGTCGGCTCTCCTCCTGCTCCGGGGGAGGGGCTGGGCCTGGAGATGGCGGTGAAACTGGGCGATATTCCCGCGGACACCCAGCTTGAGGTCGTCCTGCGCCTGTTGTTGCCGCCGCAACCGGCTGGCTCGCGCTTGCCGGTCGAGGGCCATCTCACGTATTGCTCGCCCGCGGGCAACGATCTGACCACGCCTCTCAACACTGTGACGCTGCGCTTCGTCGCGCTCGCTGCTTTCGACCGGCGCGAAGGTGCTGTACGGCCCGTCGTCGAGCGGGTGCTGGAGCAGATGAAGGCCCGTAGTGTGCTGGGCGCCGCGCGGGCCGCCGCCGTCCAAGGCAGCGCCGCCGCTGCCAAGCACGCTGGCCTCAGCGTAGCAGAACTCCGGGACTACGCCTCCTTGCTGGGCGACGACGTGGCGAAGGGGGTTGCGTCGGAGCAGCAGCAGACGCTGGGTGCTATGGCGGCTGCGCCCGACGCTGCGAAGGCTGCGGTTAGCCGGGCCTTCAGGCACCAGCATGGCACCAAGGATTTCGACAAGTGAGCTAGGGGTCCACGACGAGATGCAGCCTATCTACTCCACGGTTGGTGACTGGGTCGCCCTGCTTCACGATGGCCGGCTGTATGATACGCGGGGTGACTGGATCGCCTGGCTCGACGGTCGGGACGTCTACACTCGGGACGGGATGTACGCTGGCTTCGTCTCGGGCGATGGTCGACTGCTTCGGGAACGGATCCGCAGGCAGCGCCCGCTCCGCCCTGTGCCACCCGGCCCAGCGCAGCTCAGACCGCCGGCTACTGTGCCCCTGGCCCCTCTTTTCTCCGAGTTGCCGTGGAAGTTGGTGGACGTCTTCGAAGAGGAGCCTGAGGTCTTCCGGTATGTCTCGGAACTGCGACCTGATTGGGAAGATTGAGCCTTGACTGGTGATTTCACGCTCCAGACCGGGCGCGCGCCTGGCGCGCGCCCCAATCTACTTCCCTTGGGCCTGGTTCTCGCTATGGTGGGCTGCCTAAGTCCCTGGGTGCCCCACAAAGCGGCCGCCCTCAGCGTGACCGGCATCGAGTTGGCGGAATTCGCCAAGTTCTTCCCGCAGGTGCAGGGTGGGGCGGTTCCCATTGCCCGAGAGCTGTTCTATTTGCCCTTCGTCGCAACGCTTGTCCTCTCGTGTGCTTGGGTCGCCCGGATGGGCACGTCCCCGGCGTCTGGATCCGCCTCCGCTGCCCGGATCGTGCGCCTGTCTGTGTCGCTCGCCGCCGCAGCCTTGATCTTGGGCGTGCTCTTCCCCTATCCTCTCGTGGACGCGCTGCGCCGCGCGTTGGCGAGCCGCTCACCGTTGGCACTGGAGCCGTACACCGTGCGGCGGGCGTCGCTCGCTCTCGCGGGGGCCGCGCTGGCCCTGCTGTCGCCGCTGGCAGGCCGGCTCTCACGGCGCTCCTGGGGGAGCGTGGTGCTCGTGCTGGCGCTCGTGGGCGTCGTTCCACCCCTCTGGCAGTTTGGCCTGTTACGCCCTCTCGTCGTCGCCCTGTACACCGGGGGGAGCGGCGGGTCACTTGGGCTGGGCTGGGGGGTGATCGCGTGTGTGATCGGATTCGTGCTGACTATCGTGTCCGGCGTGGGCGCGGTCATCGCGCCCCTACGGGTCTGCACGTAGGCGACCATGCCCTTGGCGGACGCACGATCAACGTCCGGCGGACGCACGATCAACGTCCGGCGGACGCACGATCAACGTCCGGCGGACGCACGATCAACGTCCGCGGGGTACCCCGTGGGCGCTTCTCAAACCTCGTAGTCCACCACCCGCTTCTCCGACCGGATGCCGTCGATGAATTCCTTGAACCGCACGTGCTCGGGATGACGCTGGTAGGTTGCGAGCGCTTCCCGGCTTTCGAACTCGGCGTAGAGGACGACGTCGAAGGCGTCCTCGGAGTCGTTGACGTTGATGCCGGCCTCCAGGTACTGGATCGCCGGAATCCCGGCCTTCAGTTTCTCCAGTTCCTGTTTCATCCTTCGGGCGTTTTCGGCCTTGGTGAACCCCTCGGCGGAATCGTAGAGCTTCCACATGACGATGTGCTTGACCATGGTTCATCCCCTTGCCTTGGTTCGTAGGGAGGGCGACGGTTGTCCCTAGAAAGGCGCCATTCTGATGGCGCAACGTCTATCGTGCGTCCGCGCCCCTACTCAACGGGCTCTGCGTCCGAGACGGCGGCAATGGCTTCGATCTCAACCTCGAAGCCGAAGTGCAGGTCCCTGGTTGGGACGACGGCGCGCGCCGGGCGGTGTTCGCCGAAGAACCTGCCGTAGACCGCGTTGACTCGATCCCACAGCGCCATGTCGGATATGTACACGGTTGCCTTGACGATCTGGCTGATGTCGCTACCCGCGGCTTTCAGGATCTCTGATACGTTCCTCAGCGTCTGTTCCGTCTGCTCTTCAATCGAGCCCACGCGTCTCTCACCTGTCTGCGGGTCTATCGCCACCTGGCCAGACACATAGACCATACCATTGTGCACGATCGCCTGTGAGTAGTGGCCCGCAGGCTGTGGTGCGTTCTGTGTCGAAACCTTGTTCACGTTGCGTTCACCTCCTGACTTCAAGATGGGACCTCACTTTGGGAGGTCTCTTCGAACTTGTCTTGTTCCTGGTTCTTCCTGACCCGGCGCGGGTCGAACACCCGGCCGTTCATCACGATGTAGACGCCCTCCGGCAGTGTCTGGACGGCGATGATCGCGCCGCCCACGTTGAAGGCCGCGTCCGTTTGCCTGAATGCGGCAGGCTGCATAGCGCCCGTCAGGACGATGACCTTGTCGGTGATCTCATACAGCGTCCTGGCCGTCAGCGCCATCGTGTCTGTGCCGTGGGTGATGACGACGTGGCGGTGCGGATCGGCTCTCACCCGGTCGAGAATGGTTTGCCGGTCCTCGTCTGTGAGATCGAGGCTGTCCTTCTTCAGCAGGGATTCGATCTCGTACTCGAAGTTGACGTTGGCGTCTCGCAGGATGCTGTCGCTCTGAGGCTCGCCAACCACGAACGTGCTCTCTCTGGTGGAGTAGACCTTGTCTATCGAGCCGCCCGTCGTGAAGACTTTGATCCTCCTCGGACGCAGCCGACCGCAGACGGTCGGGATCAATGTCCGCTTGATCCTCATGGCGAATCCCTCCTATCCGGCCACGTCCGCACCGTCCGCGGACGCAGCCGACCGCAGACGGTCGGGGTCAACGTCCGCGTCACCGAAACCGATCGTCCGACCGTTTTCTCTGCACCTTGCCCTTGGCACCTTCCAGCCAGCCGACGCGCTCTGCCGGTTGCTGGTCGAAGTCCGGCACGTACGGCTTGACGTCCAGCAGGGGTGTGCCGTCGATGACGTCCACGTTCTCGATGTGCAGGACGTTGGCCTCGACGCGCAGCAGCCTCACCACGGACAGCCCGATCGGGTTGGGGCGCTTCGGCGCTCGGGTGGAGAAGACCCCGCGTGGCACAGAGTCCATGAAGGGCGTCACGGTCAGTTTCATCTCTTGGACGCGGTGGAAATGGTAGAGCAGGATGACGTGAGAGAAGCCATCCAGGTCCTTCAGCCCCTCCGTGAGTTCAGGCAGGATCTCGACGTGGCCCTGGACCCCAGCAGCGCCCGTGGGCTGGATCGGTATGCCGGAGATGTCCTGGAAGGGACTGTGAATCACGCCAATTGGCCGGTAGTCTATCGTGAGCTCCGACCACGTGTGAGCGGGGATGCTCGTGTTGCTTGTCGTCATACGACGTGGGCTCCCACGTATCGATCTCTCAGGTGCTCGGGGAGACAGCCTTCTCGGTCTATCCTGACCGCGAGCGGCAGGCAGCTCAGGATGTCTTGAGCCGTCATGCCGTCCACCCCTACGTCTGCGGCGGCCAGGTCGCCGGACAGCCCGTGGATGAAGACCCCCTTGCGCACCGCGTCCTGAAGCGACAGCCCCAGGCCAAACATAGCGGCGATCGTGCCGGTCAGAACGTCGCCCGATCCCGCCGTCGCCATGCCGGAGTTCCCGCTCATGTTGATGAGAACCTGCCCGTCGGGGTAGCCGATCAGCGAGTGCGCGCCTTTCAGAACGATGATGGACTTCAGTTCCCTGGCCGTGCGCTGCAGTACCTCTATCCTGTGCGCGTCAATCTCGGCCACGCTTGTCCCGGTGATGCGCGCCATCTCGCCCAGGTGGGGCGTGAGGATCGTCTCCGATTCCCTCTCTCGGATGATCGCCAGATCGTGGCACAGCGCTGTGATGCCGTCGCCATCGATGAGCAGCGGCTTGTCGATCTCTCTGGCCAGCTCACGCGCCAGTTGCTGGGTCTCCTCATTCAGAGACAAGCCAGGGCCGAGGACGACGAAGTCCATCTTCTCGGAGATCTCGATCAGCGTGTGCTTGCTCTCAAGCGCGATGCTTCCCGCGCTCGTCTCCGCTTGAGGCAGGAAGACGATCTCGCTGCCCCGGGTGGCGATGACGGGCGCGACGGACCGGGGCGTGGCGAGGCGGGAATACCCGCCTCCCGCCTTCAGGAATGACAGCGCGGCCAGATACGGTGCGCCATAGTAGCCGCACGCTCCGGCGATGAACAGGGCCTCGCCGAAATCCCCCTTGTGACCGGCCTCGTCCCTGGGAGGCAATCCCGGCGGGTCGCTGATCGCCACTTCGAGCGCCTGCGCCTCGACCATCTCCGGAGGGAAGGAAATGTGAGACACGTGCAGCTTCCCGCAGAGGGCGTATCCGGGGAAGAGCATGTTGCCGATCTTAGGCAGGCCGAAGGTAATGGTGTGATCTGCCCGCACAGCTATCCCCATCACCTGGCCGGTGTCGCCGTGGACGCCCGAGGGGATATCGACGCTGAACACGGTCTTGCCGCTCCCGTTGATCAGTTCGATCGCGTCGCGGTACAGCCCGCCGACCTCCCGGACCAGGCCGGTGCCGAAGATGGCATCCACGATGGCGTCGCAGTGAGCGACGTCCGCCCGCGCCGCCTCGGCAGACTCAAGCCGCTGGACCTCGATGGCCAGCCGGGACACGATGTCGAAATTGGCCTTCGCCGCGCCCTTGAATCGGCTGGGATCGCCCAGCACGAAGACTTTCACGCTCCCGCCGTTGGCGTGGATCAGCCTCGCGACGACGAGACCATCGCCTCCGTTGTTGCCTGTGCCGGAGAAGACGAGTAGCTTCCTGTTCTTGACACCGGGCTCACCCGGCGCCTTTGAACTGGTGAGGGCACCGACTTCCTTGGCCAAGACGGAGTAGGCCGCCAAGCCCGCGTTTTCCATAAGGAGCTCACTGGCGATGCCGTATCTCTCTATGGCAGTCTGGTCCAGTGCTCTCATCTCAGAAACTGTGCTGACCTTCATTTCCTCCTCCGACGTCTCTTATCGTGTATTTCTCCTACGGCCTCATAAAGGCGCCATTCCGATGGCGCTCCCATCCGTGGTGGTCGTCCCCCCACGCTGCACGCGGCGCTCAGGTGGGGCGCTCGCCACTGATGTCTCTTATCGTGTATTCCACCCATCCACGGTAGTCGTCTCCCCGATCCACACCATTCTGGTCGCCACAAGGGCGACCAGGATAGTGCGGGCCAAGAGCCCCGTCCTGACGACGATGGTGCGGGCCAAGAGCCCCGTCTTGACGACAATGGAAGTCTGTTCCGTCAATCCGTGGATGCGGTGAAGAAGGCAGCGCCCAGAACCCCCGGGCCGCCGTGCACGACGATAGCCGGCGGGACCTGGTAGGCGGGCACCTTGTCCAGTCCCAGTTTGGAGGCCAGATCGCGTCCTATGACCTGTGCTTCCTCCTCGGCGTCGGCGTGCAGCAGCGCGAGGTGTGATTCGGGGCCGGGCGGGCATTCTTCTAACACCAGTTCCACCATGCGTGCCACCGCCCGCCGGTGCGTCCGCGGCTGTTCCAGCGCGTCGACCCGCCCATCGCGAAGAGTGAGCAGCGGTTTGACCTGCAGCAACCCTCCGAGCAATGCCTTTGCTCCCCCGATGCGCCCGCCCTTGTGCAGATATTCGAGCGTGTCAACCAGGAAGTACACCCGCTGCCGGGCGATCATGTCGTGTACCCGGGCGATGATCGTGTCGGCGTCGACGCCCTCGCGAGCCCATCGGTCCGCTTCGAAGACCATCGCTGCCATCGCCGCAGCGATGCTGCGGGTGTCCACCACCCGGATGTCCAGGTCTGGGAAGTCCGCCGCGGCCACCGTGGCCGACCGGACGGTTCCGCTCAAGTCGGTGGACGGGTGCAGGCAGATGATGGGTTGCTCTGCTGCCAGGCGCTCGAAGATGGGCGCATATAACGTTGGAGGAGGCGCGGCGGTCTTGGGCAGGGTCTCGGAGGCGCGCAGCTTGCTCAGAAAGGTCTCCGTGTCCAGTTCTGTGTCGTCGCGGTACGATTCCTCGCCGAAGATGACGATCTGCGGCACGACGGGGATGTCGCGCTCGGCGAGCATCTCCAGCGGGACACCAACGGTGGTATCAGTCACAATTCTAGTCATGGCACTCCTTGTATGATAACACTGATGAGATGATTGATACAAGTAAGCGTTCAGGTATAAGGAAAAGACAGCACGTGAGGTGACCGGCACTTGAACGCAGTTCAAGTGCCGGTCACCTGAACGTTCAACACAGCATGAGTATAACACACAACCGGTTGGCGCGATACTTGTCTGAACAGAGACCCTCGTGATCGCCTGTGCCTGCGGCAACCTTGGAAGCGGGCGGATTGCTCTAATCTGCAGCATCCCTTCTTGCCCTCGACGCCTCCTATCGTGTATTTCTCCTATCCGCGGTACTCTCCCATCTGGCGCACGGGGCGGAATTGGGTATAATCCCAAACGCGCCCCGCGTGAGGGCTCACGTTTGGCTCTCACGTTTGGATCTCACTGGGGGCGTCGTGGGTCGAGGTGTGAGGACCTTCTGATGTCTGATCGAGTGCGCGCGATTGTGCACCTGGACCTGGATGCCTTCTTCGCGTCTGTCGAGGTGTTGGAGAAACCCGATCTGGCGGGCAAGCCTGTGCTCGTCGGCGGCCGGCCAGAACAGAGAGGCGTCGTTGCCGCAGCATCGTACGCGGCGCGGGCGTTCGGCGTCCATTCCGCGATGCCCATGGCCCGGGCCCTCAGGTTGTGCCCCCGGGCGGTCGTCTTGCCCGCCCGCCATGGCGTCTACCGGGACTATTCCCGTCGTGTCATGGACATCCTGCATCAGGCGTCGTCACTGGTGGAGCAGATCAGTGTGGACGAGGCGGTGCTCGATCTGACAGATCAGGTAGCTGCCTGGGAGGAGACGCCCGGGATCGCGCGCGCTCTGCAGGTGCGGGTGCGGGAAGAGGTGGGGCTCTCGGCATCGCTGGGGGTGGCGACGAACAAGCTGGTGGCGAAGGTGGCCTCGGACCATGACAAGCCGGGTGGCTTGACGGTGGTGCGCCCTGGCGGAGAAGCTGCCTTCCTGGCACCCTTGCCCGTGCGGGTGTTGTGGGGAGTGGGGCCGGTCACAGCGAGCAGACTTGCGGAGATGGGAGTGACGACGGTCGGCGAGCTGGCCGGGCTCTCTGAAGAGGTGCTACGCGCTCGCTTCGGCCAGCACGGTGCGGAGATGGCCAGGCGGGCGCGCGGAATCGACCATCGGCCGGTGGTGACGGAGCACGAGCGCAAGTCGGTGAGCCAGGAGACGACCTTCGCCCGTGACGTGAGGGACCCTGCGGCGCTGCGGAGGCATCTGTGGCGCTTGAGCAGGGGCGTGGCGCGTCATCTGAAGCGGTCACAGGTAGCGGCGGGCACGGTGGCGATCAAACTGCGCTACGCCGATTTCACGACGCTGACCCGGCAGATGAGCCTGGACGTGCCGACCGACGATGAGCGCAGGATCTACCGCGCGGCGTTGGTGTTGTTGAAGCGGGCCTGGCAGCGCGGCCGGCCGGTGCGGCTGCTGGGAGTGGCCGGGCGGCAACTGTTGCCTCCGGCCGGGCAGTTGCCGCTGTTATGAGGTCCGTTGCGTGAGTTCGATTTGGAGGAGCATCGTACGCCGCCATCGCTACAAAGGCGCCATTCCGATGGCGCTCCTATGGCCTCACAAAGGCGCCATTCCGATGGCGCGCCAGGCAGGGGTTTCTCTATGGGGCACACCGCAGAAGGCACGACAGTTGTGGCGACGAGCGTAGACGTGGATGCCGATGAGGCCCTCCCCACGCGCCGGGGACTCGGTCATCGTCTGCTACGCCTGGCTGTCTTCCTGCTGATCCTGCTGGTAGTCGCTGGTGCCTTTTTCGCGTGGCGGGCGTACCAGTACGTCGTTGCCCCGTATGAGGACTGCATCTATCCGAACGTGATCGTCCTGGGCGAGAACCTGGACGGCCTCACACGCGCCAAGGCCTCGAAACGCTTGCAGGAGGCAGCGGGACGCTATGAGGCGGCCGCGCTCACGCTGAGCGCGACCACGCTGGACGGCGACGAGCGCGCCTGGACGGTGCCCTGGTCGGAGGCGGGGCTGGTGCTCGACGTGGAATCAACGGTTCAGGCTGCCTTTGCCGTGGGCCGCGCCGACCCGCCGCCGAGTGCTTTGCACGAATTGCTCCAGTTCGTCCGCATGCGGCAGGAACGCCACGAGGTCGCGCCTGTGTTTGCCGTTGACCCCGACAAGGTGCGGCACCTGTTGGAGCAGTTAGCCCCCGAGGTGGCCGAGGCCCCAGCCGACGCGACACTTCGCCTGGAGGGGGATCGGCTTATCGCCACGCCGGGCCAACCCGGCCAGGTGCTCGACGTTGACGCCACGCTCGAGAAGATCGTCACCACCGTCACCCATCTAGGCCCCGACAACCGCTTCACCTTGACCTTCCGGGCCGAGCAGCCCCGTTTGCTCGACGCCGACGCGGCCCGAACCCAGGCGGAGGAGTTGATCGACCGCGAAGTGCAGGTGTCCACCTACGACGTGCTCACGGATGAGGCCTTTGCCTGGACGCTGGGGCGGGAGACGGTGGCCACCTGGATCTGCGTGGAACAGGCCGAGGACGGCAGCGGCCCGACGGTCCGCGTCCTCGAAGAGGCCGTGCGAGCGACGTTAGTGGCCCTGGCCGCGGAGTTGGGCGGAGGGCGGGGCTTTCTGCTGGACGACGCTACTTCGCAGGTGCTGGAAGTCTTCGAGGCGGGTGGCGGGGCGGTGGAACTTCCCATGACGCATCCGCCACAGGAATACCTGGTCCAGCCCGGCGACGATCTGAGCTCGGTCGCTGCCCGGTTCGACATGCCCCCAGGGCTCATTGCCGAGGCTAACCCCGACGTAGATCTCGACAGCCTGCGTGTCGGCCAGCAGTTGATGATCCCGCCCGAGGATGTCCTCAGGCCCTACGCGACTGTGCCCGGCAAGCAGATCGTGATCAGCATTGCGGAGCAACGCATGCGTGTCTACGAGGACGACGAAATGCTGTACGAATGGCCTGTCTCGACCGGCATGGCGGGCTCACCCACGTACACGGGCCAATTCCAGATCCTGAGCCGGGAGGCCAACGCCTACGCCAGTCAGTGGGACCTGTGGATGCCCCACTTCATGGCCGTCTATCGCGCTGGCGGTGCCGTCTACAACGGTATCCACGCGTTGCCCATCCTCTCCAACGGCCAGCGGCTATGGGAGGGTGCGCTGGGTTCACCCGCTTCCTACGGCTGCATCATCTTGGGCGTGGAGGAGGCCGAGACGCTCTTCAATTGGGCTGAGATCGGGGTGCCCGTGACGATCGAGTGACGAGCCAGATCGTCCCCGGCCAGGGTGAACTCCGCTGAGCGCACGTAGCGGCCGCTCCGACCCCGCGATGTGTTTGGAGCAGGCGCTTCAGCGCTTGCGCGCCGTCGTTCCTACAAAGGCGCCATTCTGATGGCGCTCCTATGGCCTCACAAAGTCGCCATTCCGATGGCGCGGCAGCCGGAAGCTGAATCGACTGCCCCGTCCGACCTCCGACGTGACCTCAATCTCGCCCCCGAGCCCTTCCACGATCCGTTTGACCAGGGGCAGGCCCAGGCCCGTACCTCTGGCTTCGACTTCCTTGGCCTGCGGCGTGCGGTAGAACTCCTCGAAGATGTGATCCTGATCCTCCGGGGCGATGCCGATTCCCGTATCCTCTACCGTGCCGATCGCCCAGCCTTCTGCTGCCTGGAGGACGATCCGTACCTCTCCCCCCGTGGGCGTATACTTGATCGCGTTGGAGATCAAGTTCGTCCACAACTGGGTCATCTGATCGGGGTTTGCCTCAACCTGTGGGCGCTGCTGAATCTCCACCGAACACGCGACCCCTTTCTCGTCCGCTCGAGTCTTCAGCAGGGTAAACACCTTCTCCAGCGTGTCGGCCAGGGAGAGCACTTCCCGCTTCTCCGTCTCCAATTCCTCCTTGACCGCCGCCAGGTGCAGCAGGTCGTCCACCATATCGAGCAACTCCTGTGCACGCTCGATGGACCGGCGGAGCATCTTCTCCTGCTGTTTGGGCGGGATGTATCCCTTGAGCACGGCGGTCAGGAAGCTCTGGATGGCGGTGAGAGGGGCACGCAGTTCGTGGGCCACGGTGAGCATGAAGCCCGTCTTGACGAGGTCAAGGCGTTCGAGCTCCTTCCTGGCGCGGGCCAGTTCGGCGGCCTGCCGTTCCAGCTCCTCGACCCGCTTGGCCTCCAGCGAGAGCCGTTTCTTCTCCAGCCCCTGGTCCACCGTGATACGCAGCAGGTCTGCCGTGAAGGGCTTGGAGATGAAATCGTAGGCGCCGGCCCGGATGGCTTCCACCGCCAGTTCAACCGTGGCGTATCCGGTGATGATCACGCACACGGTGTCTGGGTCTCTCTGGAGGATTGGGGCCAGCAGGTCGATGCCCCGCGTGTCCGGCATCATCACGTCCAGCAGCACGAGGTCGAAGCCGTCGGCCATGACCTGCTGCAGTCCCGCCTCGCCGGTGGACGCCGTCTCGACGGTGAACCCCAGGGGCTCCAGAATACGCCGGCAGCCCTCGCGCATGCCCAACTCGTCGTCGATGACCAGGATGTTGCCCTTGGTCTCCATAGCTTCCCCACGGATGAACGGGATGAACGTACGGGCCGCAACCGCCTCTCTGATCGGGGGCAAGACATCCGCGGAGCCGCCACGCCCCTCGGATGCCTCGCCCTACGTGATGCGGGGATTCAGGCCAGGAAGCGTCGGATCGTTCTCAAGAGTTCATCGGGATCCAGCGGCTTGCTGATCCACCGGTCGATCGGGATATGGAGATCGTTGGGCAGCAAGCCCGCGTGCGTGCTGCTGTCGATGCTGGATACCATGATGATCGGGATATCCTTGAGCTCCGGATCTCCGTCCATCTCACGAGCTACGCCGACGCCCTCGAGCGGCGTTGCCATCATCACGTCCAGCAGGACGAGGTCAGGCCGGTCTGCCTTCATCGTCTCAAGCGCTTGTCGCCCGTTGGCGGCGGAGGAGACCTGGAAACCCTTCCCTGTCAGGATGGCGGTGTTCAGTTCGACGTAATCCGGGTCGTCGTCCACGATCAGGATCTTGGGTGCGACGCCAGGCTTGACCGCCACGGCTTTCTGAGGTCTCAGATAGATGAACCAGTACACCAGCCCGACGAAGCCGGCCCCGCCGATGATGTTGCCGATAGTCACCGGCAGGAGGTTTTTCAGGAGGAAGGTGCTCCACGTCAGAGCGCCGTAGTCGGCCGCTGTCTTGCCCAGGGCTTCCCAGAACGCAGGCCCCGCGAGGCTCTTGATCAACAAGCCCCTACTGATGAAGAACATGTTGGCTACGCTGTGCTCGAACCCGGCCGCTACGAAGGCCGTGATGGGGAAGATGATAGCCACGATCTTGTCGGTCGTGGACCGGGCCGAGAGGAACAGCCATACAGCCAGGCAAACCAGCGCGTTGCACAGGATGCCGAGCGCGATCGCCTGGACGAACTCCAGCCGGCACTTGCCGGTCGCGATAGCCAGCGCGTTGGCACCCAGAGCGCCTCCGGCGGACATGTACTGCTTGGTCAGGAACGTGATGAGCGCGAGCAGTATGGAGCCGGCGAAGTTGCCCACGTACACGATCACCCAGTTGCGCAGGAGCTGGGTGATCGAAATCTTGCCGCTGGCAAACGCCATGATCATCAGGTTGTTGCCGGTGAACAGCTCGGCCCCGGCCACGACCACGCCGACGAGGCCGAGGCAGAACACCAGGCCTCCCAGCAACTTGATGATGCCGTAGCCTACGCCGGCGTCGGCCAGTCCCGTTGTGACGACGGTGGCGAAGATCGCCCCGAAGCCGATGAAGGCCCCCGCCAACAAGGCCAGGGCGAACATCGTCCACGTGTTGAGCTCGGCTTTCTTGACGCCGACCGCCTCCATCCGGCTCGCCATTTTTGCAGGGGGAAGGGCGTCGAATTGGATATCGTTAGCCATATTGTGCCTCCAGGTTGGGATAGATTGATTCCGCCCCGCAGCGGACTGCGGGGTGTTCTAGAACTTGGGTTGAGTCTTGCAACTCCCCTCGGTGGGGGTTGCGTCGCGCGTTACTGCCGTACCAAACCGTGCTCCTCCCTTGGCCTGCAAGCATATCCTGACTATTCTGACAGAGGCACACTCTGATGGCGCCCCCTTGTCCCTAGAAAGGCGCCATTCTGATGGCGCGCGCTTGTCCCTAGAAAGGCGCCATTCTGATGGCGCGCGCTTGTCCCTAGAAAGGCGCCATTCTGATGGCGCCGTGACGTGGATATGCAGATACGCGTTCCTTGGGCACGTATCTGCCTTTTTAAGCTCCACGATTCTTGGAGTGCGAACTCTGGGCTGCACCGATGAGCCGACTGGCCACGGCTCTGCGGGTGTCTGCTTGGCGGATTCCTCTTCGGGGAATCTGGAAGCAGAAACCCGGTTAGCCGCTTTTGAGGCCCCCGTGACACCGCGCACAATTGTACACGGGAAGCGTCGTATGTCAAGAACTCGTTCGCTCCAGGTGTTCCTCGTCCTCTTGTCCCCCCGTCACCTTGTCTCTTTGTCCCCCTGTCTCCTTGTGCCTCAGGACTCCAGGTACTCCCGGAAGCTCTTGAAATACCCCTGCGTGTCTTTCGAGACGAAATCCCCTGTCAGGTTCGGGTCCGCGATCACTCGCTGAAGGTCGCACGGCCTGGAACCATCCGCGCCGTCATCCAGCACCACGAACCCAAGGCCGCGCGGGGAGATGGCGCTCACAGGGCAGGCATAGACGCAGTGCATACAGAACACACAGTCCCACCCAAATCGGACGCGCGCGGCAGTGCCGTCGCCATCCACGATCGAGATGTTGCCCATCGGGCATTCGCGCGCGCACTTGCCGCACAGCGTGCACGCATCAGATGCATGGAGGTGCTTTCCAAAGAAGCGCGCTCCCCAGCCCTCTGCCGTGCTGAAGCCCCAGGTCAAGGCCCGCCACAGAAGCCCGTTGTGTTGGAGCTTCCGCTGGCCGGACAGGATCGCGGCAACGGTTGCACGGGCCACCTCCACCGCCTTGTCGTACAACTGCTTGACGAGCCGGTTGTCGTACTTGACGAGGATGTTGGACGGCATCACGAAGAGGGCCTCGTGGAAAACGTCGTATCCTCTGCGCTTGAGCTTCCGGCGCACGATGTGGGTGCTGCCCCCGTTGCCCATCGGGTCTCCGGGGTCCTTGAAGACGAACGTCGGCTGGCCCTGTGCCATGGGCAAGTGGTCGATGAAGTCCCGGACGATCCGGGGTGCGTTGAACGCGTGGACCGGGTATCCAATGCCCACCAGGTCGTAGCCGTCGGACGCAGCGGAACGATCCGCGCCAAAGCCATGCAAGCGTGCTCCACGTTCGCCGTTTTGGGAGAGGGTCTCGACGAGGGCCTTGTTGATGAACGTGGTCTTGACGCGACAGCCGCTCTGCTCGAACTCTCGGGTCAGGAGATCGGCTATGATCTCCGTGTTGCCTGTGCCGGAGAAGTAGAAGATGGCCACCGACGCCGCGGGTTGCGCCGATTTGTCTGACATACATGTGCCTCCTGGCTGACTGTCGTTGTTGCAGGGATGAATGCCACCGGCCGGGGCAGCCGCCGACTTCCGCTGCCGGCAGCATCATAGCACCGCCTGGCCTCGAAAGCAAGCTGCCGCCGGTGCCGGGACACGTGTGATCGTTCGCTCTCTCGCGTCTTCCAGCCCATGATGCCTTCGCGGGGCGACAAATCTGGGTTTTGAGGTATACTGTGGCGGACTCTGGTGGAGTGGAACCATCCGCGAAAACCAGCCGGACGTGCGTCCAGGGGCCAGCTTACGCGGCAGGAGCTAGAGGCGAGATACCAGGATGTGTTTTGTGGGTATACGCCCAAGGTCGTCATGCTGGCCGGGATGGGCTACCGGCCCAGGGGTATGGTGGACTTGACCGAGTGTTTGGAAAGGCGGCAGGAGAGAGACCATTAGAGGGGCTACAATCTCATCCCCGCGCCGATCTGTTGGTGGCGCGGGCGCGGCTGTTTCGCCGAGAAGGCGAAAGACCGCTGGCGTGAGACGGCGAGGCAGTCGCTGCGCTGCCGGTATCCGGACGACTGGGTGGTCGAGTTCGTCGAGGGCGATGGCGAGGACTTTGAATGTAGCGAAGAACCGCACTCCGCTACGCTCCGTGCGTAACTACGAACATGCCGCCAAGATGGCGGCGGTCCCAGCGCGCCTGCGTCAAGGGGACTCAGCGCCGATCCACGGCCCGAGAAACCAGGTCTTGTCGCTAGTTTGCCGACTTGCCGACTTGCCGACTTGCCGACTTGCCGACTTGCTGACTTGCCGATTTGCTGATTTGTAGGTTTCTCAGAATATCTTCCCCGGATTCAGAACGCCATTTGGATCGAAGGCCTGCTTGACGCGACGTTGCAGCGCGATCACGGTCTCGTCCATGACGAGCGGCAGAAACTCGCGCCGCTTGATGCCGATGCCGTGCTCGCCGCTGATCGTCCCGCCCAGTTGAGCCACGGCGTGATACAGCTCGATCAGTACCGCGCGTTCCAGTTCGCCCCATTCTTCCATCGGCGTATCGGGATGCTTGACCACCGTGGCGTGCAGGTTGCCGTCGCCAGCGTGGCCGTAGCAGGGGATGATCACGCTGTATTTCTCGGACAGCCGCTCGAGTTCGGGGATCAGATCGGGGATCTGTCCAAACGGCACGACGATGTCCTCCAGGCTCTGCACCGGGCTGTAGACCTTGAACGCCTCGGCGATGTTGCGCCGCACGGCCCAGACGCGCTCCTGTGTCGTATAGTTGTCCGCCACGTATACCTCAATAGCGCCGTGTTCCAGGCACAGCTCGCCAATCGTCTCGTACTCCTGCTCCACCTGAGCCTCGTTGCTGCCGTCTACCTCAATCAACAGCATCGCGCCCGCTTGCTCGTAGGGCAGTTCCTCCTGCAGATAGCGGCACGTCGTCTGTACCGAGAGCTTGTCCATGAACTCGATCGCAGTGGGGATGATGCGCCCGTTGGTCATAATCTCGGGCACCATGGCCATCGCGGAGCGCACGTCCTCGAACAGCACCAGTAGATCGACCTTCGAGGTGGGCAGGGGCAACAGCTTGAGGATGATCTGGGTGAAGATGCCCAACGTGCCCTCCGAGCCGACCATCAGTTGGATCAGGTCGTAGCCGGTTACGTCCTTGACCCGCTTCCCGCCCAGGGTGATGATCTCGCCGGTTGGCAAGACCACCTCCAACCCCAGCACGTAGCGGCCTGTCACGCCGTACTTGATCGCCTTGCCGCCGCCGGCGTTCTCCGCGACGTTCCCGCCGATGAAGCACGTCTCCACGCTCATCGGGTATCCGGCGTAGAACAACCCATCCTCCTTGATGGCCTCGTTGATCGCGTTGGTGACCACGCCTGGCTCGACTACGGCGACCAGGTTGTCGCGGTCCACCTCCAGGATGCGGTTCATCCGCTCCAGCGACATCACGATCCCGCCGTAGACAGGCGTCGCGCCGCCCGACAGTCCCGAACCTGCGCCGCGGGGCGTGACCGGGATCAGCTCACGGTTCGCCAGTTTCATAATGGCCGAGATCTCTTCCGCGCTGGCGGGTTTCACGACCACGTCGGGCGTGCGCGCAAAGACCGTGTCGGCGACCTCGTCGTGGGCGTAGGCGGCGAGCTTCTCGGGATCGTCGTGGATGAGGTGCTTCTCCCCCACGATGCGGGCCAACTCAGCGATCGTGGCTGGTGTGAGTGAGTTGTATGGTTTCATGCGCCTTCCTCAAGCTTCTTGATCACCGCCGGCAGCAGGTCGAATAGATCTCCAACGATGCCCAGGTCGGCGACCTGAAAGATCTGCGCATCGGGATCGGTGTTGATGGCGACGACGTTCTCCGCCGTCTGCATGCCAGCCAGGTGCTGGATGGCCCCAGAAATGCCGCAGGCGACGTATAGCTTGGGCGCGACTGTCTTGCCGCTCAAGCCGATCTGGCGCGGATACGGCTGCCAACCCCGATCCACCGCCACCCGCGACGCGCCGACACTCCCCTCCAGCAACTCGGCCAGCCGCTGGATCAGCTCAAAGTGCTCTGCTTTCTTCAGTCCCCGCCCCCCGGCGACGATCACCTCCGCGTCCTCGATGACGACCTGCTGCGATGCGTCTGGCACGAAGCGTTCGTATCGCGCTGCGGTCTGGAGCAGCTCTTCCGGCACGTCTACCGGCACGATCTCGCCGGTGCGGGTTGGATCGCGCTCCGCCTGCGGGGTCGATTTGGGGCGCACTGTCGCCATCTGCGGGCGGGCGGTGGGCGTCTTGATCGTCGCCATGATGTTGCCGCCAATGGCGGGCCGCGTTTGCAGGAGATTGCCCGTCTCAGGCTCGATCTCCAGCCCGGTGCAGTCGGCGGTCAGCCCCGCGTGAACCTTCACCGACAGGTAGGGCATCAGCGTCCGGCCCGTCGTCGTCGCGGCGGCGATCAAGACCTCGGGGCGGTAGTGCTCAACCAGGTATTGCAGGACGTGAGCGTAGGGTTGAACCAGGAAGTTCGCCAGCGAGGGGTGCCGAACCACGTAGACGCGGTCCGCGCCGCGAGCAATCAGTTCGTTCACCTCTGTTGTGTCGATCCGGTCGCCCAGCACGACGGAGCACAGCCGGCACCCGCGCGCGTCGGCCAGGGCGCGCCCGCGCGTCAGCAGCTCGAAGGATACGGCGTGCAGGCGGGCAGGGGCCATACGTTTGTTGTCGCTTTTCAGTTCAGCCAGCGTCCAGATATCAGACCAGGTCACGGATTCTCTCTCCATAGATAGAAACCAGGTTTTTTCCGAAAAACCTGGTTTCTTTTCTTATTGCGTGCGCACGAATTGGCGCTCGCGCAGAAACTCAACCAAGCGCGTCGCGGCGCGGTCTACGTCGGCAGGGTCTTTGATGTGGATGAGTTCCCCCTGCCGGGCCACCTGGGGCTTGGCGATCTTGACCACGCGCGTCGGCGATCCTTTCAGCCCCAGCCACTCGGCCTTTGCCTCGATGTCCGCCGGCCCCCACACCGGCAGATCGGTGCGCTTGGCGCGCTGTTTGCCGCGCAGCGTCGGCAGGCGCGGGTAAGCGATCTCTTTGACGACGGTCAGGACGGCCGGCAGAGGCAGCCACTGAATCTCTGTGCCGCCCTCGACCAGCCGTTCCACCCGCAGGCCGTTCGCCGACACGTCGCTGATGCGCCTGACGTACGTCGCCACGGGCAGGTCGAGGAACGACGCGATGCCCGGCCCCACCTGGCCCGTGTCCCCGTCGATGGCGCGCTCGCCGCAGACAATCAAGCCAGGCGTGGCGTCCGTTGCCGCGATGTGCTTGATGGCCTGCGCCAGCGCGTAGGCCGTCGCCCACGTGTCTGATCCGGCGAAGTGCCTATCGCTGAGCAAGATGCCATCGTCGCACCCCATCGCGATGGCTTCCTTCAGCGCTTTCGCGGCGGCGGGCGGCCCCATTGATAGGGCGACGACCTGCCCGCCGACCTGCTCGCGCAGCCGTAGGGCGGCCTCGATGGCGTAGAGATCGAGTGGGTTGACGATGGCCTCCGCACCAGAACGGATCATCGTTCCCGTCTCTGGGTCCATTCGGACGTTACTTGTCTCGGGCACTTGTTTGATTGGCACGAGGATGTGCACGTATCACCTCACTGAGATATCACTGATCGGACCTACCGGGTCTGCGTACCTGCTGGTGAAGGGGAGACCGTTTCCTCTGAGATCGCCAGGGCGCTGGCCTTGACCCGTTCCACGAGGTGGTCGTGTTCTCTATCGATGCGCTACTCCGGCATGCTCACGGCAAGCGCGGTGATCACTGGAAACAGTGTTTATGTTCTATCACGTTTGAGGCCAGATGTCAAGACCAGGCTGAATCCTCGCCTGGGGGTGGAATCTCGCCGACCTGCGTTGACTTCCAGGCCAAGTGGCGTATACTGAGACATTGACAGACATTGGCACATTGCTGCCGGGTGGAGGCCGACGCTGACGTTTCACGCTTGGCGTTTGACGTTCGACAGCTGTAGCCGCGGTTTCCAAACCGCGCTTGACGAGCCCATGGGAGCGGTCGACAGCCGCCATCTCTGTCCCCCTGTCCTACACATCGATGCAACCCGGGAGGAGCATGTATGAGCTACCTGAACGAGGAGATCCACGAGCAACCACAGGTGCTGGCCCGCCTGCTAGACGAGCAGGTTGAGACCGCGGCGCGCATCGCCGCCGCGATCCGCGCCCGTGACGTGCGCTACGCCGTCATAGCCGCGCGGGGCACCTCGGACAACGCTGCCCGCTACGCCAAGTACCTCTTCGGCGCGCTGGACAAGCTGCCGGTGGCGCTGGCCACCCCCTCTCTATTCAGCATCTATGGCACGCCGCCGCAGTTGCGCGACGCGTTGGTGCTGGGCGTGTCGCAATCGGGGCAGTCGCCGGACATCGTGGCTGTCGTCGAGGAGGGGGGGCGGCAGGGGGCGCTGACGGTGGCCGTCACCAACGAACCCGAGTCGCCCCTGGCCTGTGCCGCGGAGCACGTGTTGCTGCTGGGGGCGGGCGATGAGCGGGCCGTGGCTGCCACAAAGACCTACACGGCGCAGCTCGCCGCCATGGCGCTGCTGGCGGTGCAACTGGCGGGCGACGGTGAGCATCTGGCCGCTCTGCGGGGTGTGCCTGATGTGGTGGAGGAGACACTGGCGCTGGAGGAGACCGTGGCCGTGGCTGCCCAGCGCTATGCCTACGCCACCGAGTGCGTCGTGCTGGGCCGGGGCTACAACTATGCCACCGCCTTCGAGATCGCGCTCAAGCTCAAGGAACTGACCTACGTCACCGCCGAGCCTTACTCCTCGGCCGACTTCCGCCACGGCCCGGTCGCCATCGTCGAGCGCGGATTCCCCGCGCTCGTCGTCGCCCCGCAGGGTGCGGTCTACGCCGACATATTGGCGCTGGCGCGCGAGTTGGCCGCCCGCGAGGCGGAGCTGATCGTCATCTCGGGCCAGGACGAGGCGCTGGGGATGGCGCGCACGCCGTTCCGTCTGCCGGTGGCCTTGCCCGAGTGGCTCTCGCCCTTCACGTGCATCGTGCCGGGGCAGTTGCTGGCGCTGCACGTGACGCTGGCCAAGGGCTATGACCCCGACCACCCGCGTGGGCTGACCAAGGTGACTGAGACGCGGTGAGTCAAAATGCCGGCGCGGATTGTTCCAATCCGGCGATGCCGGCGGTCCATCGTCAAGCGTCAAGCGTCAAACGTCAGGCGTGAAACGTCAGCGTTCGCGCTTGGCCCTACGGTTACCGGGTACAGGCGAACGTGACGTGTGTCTGACTGGATAGGAGTGTAAATGACATGAAAGCAGGCATTCTGTATGATGATCGAGACATTCGCCTGGGCGATGCGCCCGACCCGCGCATCGGCCCAGACGAGGTGTTGGTAGCGCCCGCCTATGCGGGCATCTGTGGCACCGACGTGCACATCTATCGCGGCGAGTTCCACGAGCGGGTCCGGTTCCCGGCCATCCAGGGGCACGAGTTCGGGGGCATCGTCGAGGAGGTTGGGCGGGACGTCGATGGCTTCAAGGCCGGCGATCGGGTGGTCGTGGACCCGATCTTGTGTTGCCACGCGTGTCCTGCCTGCCTGTCCGGCCACCTCAACGCCTGCCGCACGCTCAAGCTGCTGGGCGTGGATCTCGACGGCGGCTTCGCCCAATACGTCGCTGCGCCGGCGGACCACGTGTACGCGCTGCCCGACAGCATCCCGATGGCCTATGCGCCGATGGTCGAGATGTATGGCCTGGGGCATCACATCCTGTGGCGGGGACAGGTCCAGCCGGGGGAGCGTGTGGCCATCCTGGGGGCGGGGCGCTTGGGGCTCTCGGTGCTCGACGTCCTATGTCACAGCGCCAGCCCTGCGGTGACTGTCGTCGCCGACCTGCAACCGTTCCGCCTGGAGACGGCGCGCCAACTGGGGGCCGACTACACGGTCAATCTCACCGAGGCGGATCCGGTAGAGCGGGTGCTTGAGATCACGCAGGGCGTCGGCGTGGACTGCGTGATCGAGGCTGTCGGCCACTATCACCTTGTGGCGGGGCAAGATGCCCCCCTGGCGCAGGCCGTCCACATGATCCGCAACGGGGGGCGGATCGTCACGGCCGGGTTGGGCGAGCAACTGTCCTCTGTCTATTTCAAGGCCCTGGTACTGAAAGAGGCGCAGATCATCGCCTCCCGCGTGACCCTGGGCGAGTTCTCGCGCGCCATCCGCCTGCTGGAGAAGGGCTTGTTACATCCGGAGCTGCTGATCACGCACCAGATGCCCCTGCGGGACGTCACCGCTGCGTTCGAGCAGGTGGACCGGGAGGACCCGAGCACGATCAAGGTGGTGTTGGACGTGCACGAGGTGTAGGAGGTCCTCCTGCCTCGAAGTCTTCTTGCACTGACGGCATATCACATGGGTGCATCTCTGGAATTGTGAGCGCACTTGATTTGTGCGATTTGACAAAGGGTAAACCTCCGTGCAAAGTAGGGATCTATCCACAGATTCCACCTGACACGGAGGCTACCCAATGG
>Ga0180431_10000148_pt1 | contig 91588 bp, 116 predicted proteins | sample SS_ome_11_FD_132459 | JGI IMG/M metagenome (GOLD analysis project Ga0180431, IMG submission 132459) | Hypersaline lake sediment archaeal communities from the Salton Sea, California, USA - SS_1_MS_1 metaG | ecosystem: Environmental > Aquatic > Non-marine Saline and Alkaline > Hypersaline >...
CGGCGAGCCGAAGGAGGGCGGCGACCCGATGCACCCGCCGATGAAGGACTTGCCGACCAACGTCAAGAACGCGATCAAGAAGGGGAAGCCCGGCGACGGGCTGGCGAACCACGTGCCCGCTGCCGGGCACTACGCGGCGTGGCTCGCGGCCGACAAGCCGTCGAGGACCGTCCTGACCGGGCGGCACCTCGTCCACCCGAGCGGGAAGCGGTGGATCACCGCGCGCGAGGCCGCGCGGATCCAGGAGATCCCCGACGACTACAAGTTCGCGGTCGGCGAGCCCGGGGCGTGGAAGCTGCTTGGCGACTGCGTGCCCGTTAGCCTGGGCACTGCGGTGTCGAAGAGGCTGCTGTCGTTCGTGTCCAAGGCGGTCGAGCCCCAGGTCGACGCGGCCGAGCTCGCCGCCGGCCTCGAGGAGCTGGAGAAGGGGCTGTGGACCTGCGACGACATGGCGAAGGCCGACCCCGGTCTGCAGGGCCAGGCGCGTCGCGCCGAGCGGTCGGACAAGCTGACGGTCGGCGAGTTCTTCCACATGCCTAAGCCGACGCGGCCGGCGCGGCCGGAGGAACTGCAGACGGTCGAGAACCTGCTCTCGCTGTACAGGGAGCGCGCGGAGAAGTGGCTGCCGACCTTCGTGCAGAAGAAGTACGACGGCGCCAACCACCAGGCGCACGTCGACGGCGACGACGTCAAGATCTTCTCCGAGGACGGCGACGACAACACCGACCGCCTGCCGGGGATCGTCGAGGCGCTGAAGGCGCTCAAGCCCGACAAGCTGGTCGTGCCGATGGAGATCGAGGCCTGGGCCGGGTCGCAGCACCTCCCGCGCGAGGCCGTCGCCGGCTATCTCAACTCGAAGGACGAGCCGGACGACTCGCACCTGGTCGCGAACATCTACGACGTCATGTGGGACGGCGACGCCGGCGACATCCACAAGTCGCCTACCGAGGAGAGGCTCGAGCGCCTGGCGGAGCTCGGCGTCCCGCAGAGCACGATGGGCGCGCCCAGCCTCAAGCACCGGCTGAACGCCGCGCCGAGCGTGAAGGCCGACGACCTCGAGGAGCTCGAGCGCGCGACCCGCAGGATCCGCAAGCTGCCCGGCTCCGAAGGCGTGGTGTGCAAGCACGCCGACGCGCCGTACCCGCTCGCGGAGACGACACCGGACTCGTGGGTCAAGTACCACAACGCGACGACGATCAACGCGGTCGTAGTCGACCGCGAGAAGACGGCGGGAGGCGCATGGGTCTACCACTACGCCGTGAGGCCCGGGAAGGACGACCCGGCCGAGACTGTCGAGGTCAATGGCGAGAAGCTCGTGCCCGTCGGCCTGACGTTCGCGACCTCGCTCGACATCGGCGACGGCGACGGCATCTTGGTCGAGGCGGAGACCGTGAACCTGGAGCGGTCGCCAGACGGCGCGAAGCTGTCGGCTTGGGTGCCGCGCGCGATCTCCGAGCACGGCCGCGAGCCGGACACCGTCGACGCGGTCGCGTCGCGCGCACGGAAGAACCTCGTCCTGCAGGAGAAGGACGTCGACGACGAAGGGAACGTCGAGTACCGCCCGACGCGAAAGGCGGAGAAGCAGCAGGACCCCTACCTCGAGGTGCCGCCCGACGAGGACCGGTACAGGTTCTCGGTCCAGCACCACTGGCGCGGCCGGAGCGTTCATGCGGACGTGCGTGTCGAGCTCAAGCCGCGGAAGCTGCTGATCGGCTGGACGATGAACACGCAGATCAAGGGCGCGGTGAAGGAGCCGGTCACCACGCTGGCGGAGGCGAAGCGGTGGTCGTCGGCGCAGAACATCGACAAGGTCTCGAAGGTCGACTGGCGCACCGGCGAGTGGGCGTCGCGCCCGAAGGCCGGCACCGACAAGCTGGTCCGCGCGGAGATCCTGTCCGAGCGGAAGGCGCCCGAGCCGTGGGCGTGGCTCGACGTCGAGGGCAAGACGAAGGACCCCGAGCCCGGCAAGGCGCCGCCCGTCGGCGGGACGCGCCAGTTCCCGGGCGTGTTCGACCAGGTCGACGAGGGTTGGGTGGAGTTCGGCGCGCAGAAGCCGTGGTTCCACGAGTACTTCTTCCACGGCGGCGGGCTGAACTACCGGATGTTCTTCCGGCAGCTGCGGCTGTCGAAGTCGGAGGGGGCGGAGGTGTGCGAGGCGTGCGGGAAGGCCGCGGCTGCGCTGGTCGCGTGGGAGGACGCGCAGCCCACCGCCCTCTGCCGCGCCTGCGTGGACAGCGCGCTCGAGAAGGCCGACGTCGTCTTGCCGCCGAGCGAGGAGCAGTCGATGCCAGAGGGCGCGGCGTGGCTCGCGATCTACCCGGACGACCAGCAGCCGTACGTGCTGGACACGGACGCGGTCAAGAAGAAGTGGATGCCGCCCGACGGGCGCTCCGCCATGCCGAAGGCGGTCCGCTCGCAGGTCCCGGCCGAGCACCGGTTCTGGAAGAAGCGCGGTGAGGCGGCGCGGTCCGCGCGCGACGCGCTGGTAGAGGCGCTGCGAAAGAAGGAGGTCGAGCTCGACTACTCCGCGCCGTACAAGACGGCGAAAGCGTCGATGCTCGACGCGGACTTTGTCCTGCAGGAGCAGACCTGGAAGGGGCAGACCCAGGTCCGCGTCGGCCCGACCAGGACGAAGTGGTGGCTGCGCCTCGACGTCGGCCGGCCTGAGCTCGTGGTCGTGGAGCTCGAGCGAAACCCGCTCGACAACGAGGAGGTCGCCGCGCGGGTCGGCCGCGACCGGCACAAGAGCTCGATGAGCCTCGCCGGCGACGTCCCGCCTGGGCACTACCTCAACCCGACGAAGGAGACGCCGTCGAACGTCGAGCCGCTCGACCACGGGAAGGCGGAGGTGCTTGACCTGTCCGCCGACCTGCTGAAGGTCAAGCTCAAGGGCAAGCGGCTGAAAGGGCTGTTCACCGCGTCACGCAACGACGGCGAATGGCTGTGGGCCAGGCCGCAGGCCGCGCCAGGCACCGAGGACGCGGAGAAGCGCGTCGAGTTCGAGCTGACCATCCCGGTACACCACGTCGAGATCAAGAAGGCGAGGGACGGGAGGGAGAAGCGCCTGGTCACCGGGGTCGTGCTCGAGCCCGACGAGGTCGACGCGCAGGAGGACTGGGAGCGCGAGGAGACGATCGAGCGCGCGGCGCACGGTTTCCTCAAGGATTACAACAAGCCGGCGTCGGATGACGGCACCCAGCTTGGCCTGATGCACAGGGCGTTCGGCGACATCGGCCTCGAGCTAGTCGAGTCGTACGTCGCGCCGGCGGACCTCCAGCTGGGCGGGAAGTCGAAGGACAAGAAGGTCAAAAGAGGCAGCTGGGTGATGACAGTCCACGTCGTCGATGATACAAGGTGGAAAGAGGTCAAGGCCGGCAAGCTAACCGGATTCAGCGTAGGAGGCGTCGCGACGGTCGCGGGCAAGCGGAACGATGGGCAACAGTAACGGCAAACCTGGAGACCTTGACAAGCAGGACGCCCGCGAGATACTAGATCTACGGGTCAGAGAGGTGTCCCTCGTAGACCGGCCGGCGATCCGGCGCAGTTTCCTGGTTGTAAAACGACAAGAGGAGGATGAGATGGGAGCTTTCCAGGGTGACACGGGCAGCGGTGCCGAGGTCGACGAGGTCATCGAGAAGATGGACTGGCACGACATCGACGTCGAGAAGGCGCTGCCGGCCGATCTGGCCAGCGCGATCAAGGAGGCGGTGGCTTTCATGAAGAAGGCCGCGGGCGAGGAGGGGGCTCCCGCCGACGCGCTCAAGCGCGTGGCCGCGTTCCTCTCGAAGGTCGCGGGCGGCAAGTACCCGTACCCGAAGCCGGCCGGCAAGACCGACGGCGACGGCGACGGCGACGGCAAGACCGGCGACGGCGACACCTCCAAGCAGGAGAAGTGCCCGGAGTGCGGCGCGCAGATGAAGGACGGCGTCTGCCCCGAGTGCGGCTACAAGGCCAAGGCCAAGACCCAGAAGTCCGAGGGCCTGACCGTGACCGTCTTGCCGGACGGCCAGGTGCAGGTGAGCGGCGAGCCGGTCGAGAAGGGCGGCAAGCAGTTCACCGCCGAGCGCATCGCGGGTGTCGGCGCCATCGCGAAGCAGGCGATGTCGCTGCTCGCGGAGACCGACCCCGATACGGCGAAGGCGATCATCGCCGAGCTGGTCAAGGCCACGCTGCCGGCCGACCTGAAGTGGACGCAGGGCACGCACGCGGTCCCGGCCTCCGTCAAGAAGGAGGACATCGAGGCGGCGGTGAAGGCGGCGGTCGAGCCCATCACGAAGAAGGTCGACGACATCGGCAACAAGGTCGAGGACATCACCAAGACGCGCGGGGAGCCGAAGTCCGGTGACGGCGACGACGCCGCCGACCAGGAGCCCACGCAGAAGAGCGAGAACTTCTGGAAGGACTTGCCCCTCTAGGCCAGGGCTTCCAAAGGTCAGCGAACGGCAACCTAGTCAGTCAGTTCAAGGAGGAGAGGATGACAAACGAGGAGTTGATCCAGAAGGCGATCACCGTCGCGGAGGCGCTGGTCACGCAGGGGAAGCTCAACCCGGCCCAGGCCGACAAGTTCATCGACTACGTCATCGACGAGTCCGTGATGCAGAACAACGTCCGGGTCGCGCGGTTCCGGAACGAAGAGTTGCACATCGACAAGATCGGCATCGGCAAGCGCGTGATGCACCCGGCGGTCGAGTACCAGGCCCCGGAGCGGCGCCTCGGCGTGTCGACCTCGCAGGTCAAGCTGAGCCCCCAGGAGGTCATCACCGCGTTCGACATCGGGGACAGCTTCAAGGAGCTGAACCTCGAGGGCGAGTCGGTGCAGGACCGGATCATCCGCATGTTCGCCACCGGCTGGCGGAACGACGCGGAGCTCCTGGAGCTGAACGGGGACACGGTCGGCCAGGCGTCGCTCGAGGGCGACGTCTGGGACGGCGGGTCGACCACGCAGTACATCAAGGACGACCTGCTCTCGATGTTCGACGGCTGGCTGCGGCTGTCAGACGGGGCCCACCTCGTCGACGTCCAGGGCGCCAACATCGGGCTGTCCGTCTTCGGGCAGATGATCCGGGCCATGCCTCAGAAGTTCCGGAGGAACAAGAAGGAGCTGCGGTTCTTCATGAGCTCCGACCTGGCGCAGATCTACATCGAGAAGATCGCGACCCGCATGACCGACAAGGGCGACAAGGCGGCCGAGGGCGAGACCCAGACGCCGTTCGGCATCCCCATCGTCGAGGTCCCGCTGATGGACCACCAGCCGACCGTCGTGGAGAGCGTCACGCTGGACGACGTGACCCCGGTCTCGCTCCGGTACGCGCCGGTGTCGAACGTCGTGGTCCTGCCCGACGCCCTCGACAAGACGCCCACCACGCCGTACCCGAACAACCTGACGGGCGGCGCGATCGTGAACGAGGCGGCGGGCACGCTCCTGTCGTTCGACAGCGGCAGCGGCCTCGACGGCGTCACCGTCAAGGTGACGTACTCCGCGCAGCCCATGCTCATGCTGACGCACTGGCAGAACTTCATCATCGGCATCGGTCGCGACATCCGCATCGAGAAGCAGCGGAACATCCACAAGCGCGCCGACGAGTACGTCGTGACCGGCAAGCTCTCCGTGCAGATGGAGGAGCTGGACGCCGTCGTCAAGGCCTACAACGTCGGGCTCGGGGTCTAGAGCTAACCAATAAACGGCGGGTGGCGGCGTCAGCGTACGGGGCGCCGCCGTCCTAGCACCTCCGTACGACGCATCCGATTGGAGGAATCTCAAGGATGGCACACGCAAACGTGGTACTGAAGGGCAGCCTCTCGCACACCGTGCGGCTGCCGGGGACCTCGAGGGAGCTGAAGCTCGAGAAGAACAAGCCGTACCCGACGGCTGACCAGGCGCTGATCGACTACTGCAAGTCCAGGAAGCAGCTGTTCCTCGTGACCGAGACGGAGCCGGCGCCGGCCGAGAAGGCGAGCGGCGGCGACAAGCCGGCCGCGCGCGGCAAGCCCGGCAAGTCCGGCAAGTCCGGCAAGCGCGGGGGCGGGAAAGAGAAGGTGACCGGTGAGGACTAGGGCGGTCACGGTTCCGGCCACTGTCGGGCCGGTCCAGGTCGAGGGCTTCCCGAAGGAGTGCAAGCGCAGGGGCTCGCTCCACCTCCGGCCGTCTACGGTCGAGCATCTGACGGACGCCGAGATCGCGCATGTCAAGAAGGCGCGGCCAGACGTCGCGGCGAAGCTCGTGGTGCAGGGCGACGCGCCTGTTCCGAAGGTGGAGGCCGCGCCTCCGCCGCCCGCGTACGAGCCGCCCACGCCGACCGAGAACGCCTTCGGCACGGGCGGCAGAGGCAAGAAGGGCAAGCGAGGCGGGAGCTCGAGCTAAGGTCCGCCGAAAGGAGGGCCGGTGCTCTGTGTCCACCTCGCGAGCGGCCGCACGCTCCGCTTCGACCTGGCTGACGAGGGCCAGACGCGCGAGTGGCGCGACCGCGCCGGCGATCGCTCTTTCCAGTCGGAGGTTCGCGGCCTGACCATCCGGCACAACGGGGTGCAGTACTCGCTGCCTAGGCCGGACGGCTTCGGCCGCGTGTTCATGTTCGCGGAGAGGCTCGAGCCCGACGAGGGCCAGAAGTTCAAGGGAGGCGAGCGCCTCGTTTTGCAGGCCGGCGACGTGCGGCTGGTCGTGATGGCTCACGAGGCGCAGCGCGCGTCGCGAGTTAGCCTTACCAAGACGGGGACCGTAGTGTACAATCCTCTTGAGCGGAGAGGTTGAAATGGCGACGCGCGCAGACCACCCGATAGACCTGCTGACCCAGACGAACTGGGATGACGTCGCGGCGTCGGGCAAGCCGACGGCCGAGAACAAGAGCATGGCCGCGCTCGCCACCTCGGGCGACGGCGACCTCGCCTGCAACACGGCGATGGCGAAGACCCCGGTGTTCGGCGGGTACGTGGTCCCGTACATCCGCGGCATCGCTGTCACGATCGGCAACGGAACGAAGGACAAGTGCTGCTACCTGTCGGGCGATGGCGGGGCAACGGCCCGGGCGTTCGCCGACGTTGCTGCTGGCGACAAGCTGTACTGGAATCCGACGGTCGCGGGTTACAATCTACAAGCCGGATGGCGGATCGACCTGTACTACTTGGAATCGTATAGCGGGGCCATCGGCGGCGGTGGCGCGAGCGTGTCGAGCATTGTCACGACCGGCGCGATCGAGTTGTGGGTGCGACCGGTGGACGGCGACGATTCGAACAGCGGAACGAGTTCGTCTACGCCGCTCGCGACGATCCAGGCGGCGATCAACAAGATCCCGCCGATCGTGCTGCACAAGGTCGTGATCCATGTTGGGATGCACACGGGCAGCGCACACGCGGCGTGGTTGCTTGGCCCGCGCCAACTGCGCGCCAACATTTGGATTCTCTTCGATGGCGGTGGCACGGTCGGCGATGATGGATTTACCGAGCTGTTGGCAGCCGAACAGCTGTCTAGCGTCCCTACTCAGGGCCATGTCCAGTTCTTGCAGTTGAACACGATTCACGAATACCGAGGCAAGACGCTGGAGATTGTCGACGGCTCTGGTGCTGGCGATCGACGCACGATCCAAGACAGCGAACCATCCGGCGGGATCAATCAATGGCTGGAGGTCTACACGTGCGCCGACTTATCGAGCGGCGTTGCGCCTGGCGACATTGCGCGGATCGTCGAGCCGAAGGCGGCGATGTATCTACCGCCTGCGCTCAATGGGCGTGCCAACGAGTACAGGGCGATCGTCACCGGCTGTGGGAATGGCGGCAGCGACTACTACTCCCAGGACTACAGCGGCAAGGTCTTCGTCGTGAACGCCAAGATCAAGCCGGATCCTTCTCTGGCCGTGGGAGCCGTGGCGTGCCTGGACTCGACCGTCGTGTTCCTCGGCTGCGAACTCGATCCGCTCACGCTGATCGCGACGTCGAACTCCTCGCGCATGATGTACGGCATCGAGGACGGCGCTTACGACTACTGGGTGCCGAGCGCCGTAGACGACGGCGTTGGAGCGGTGCAGAGATCGTCCTGGTACGGGTGGGGCATCTACTGCCCAGATGGTCCGGCCGGGTACTACTTCGGAGGGGCGCCAGAGAGGGGGCACCACCACCACGCCGGGATCATCGTGGCGTCGCAGGCGAACTTCTACTACTCCAGCGTCGAGGTGTTCGGCGGCAACTTCTTCGGCGACGCCGGGGAGAGCGGCGGGTCGGTCGACGTCGGCCTCAGCCGGGTGTCGCTCACCTCCAAGGGCGCGAACAAGACGCTTGTCTACGGTCCGCGCGCCGACAAGTCCGCGATCCGCTGCTGGCTGCGCGGTGAGCTGTTCATCCAGTACACGAAGATCACCGGCATAGGCGACGGGATAGTGGTGGAGCAGGAGAGCCTGTGCGACGGGTTCTACAGCGCGGCCTACACCGAGATAGACGTCAGCGGGTTCGGCATCAGGATGCGGAAGTCTGGAAAGCTTGGGGTCGGCGTTAGTGGCGGTGGCGACGCCGGGGCGATCGTCGGGGCGGCTGGCGACATCTCGATGGACGACGGCGCCTCGTCGTTCGGAGGGGAAACCGTTACGAGCGGCACCAGCAAGTTCGAGGGTGACCCGCACGGCACGGCGTTGTGGGGAAGATAGGCCGATGGCGATAGACAAGGATAAAGCAGCGGAGCAGTTCCGGCGGATGCTCGAACAGCTACCCTTGTCACCGGACGAGGTGGACGAGCGCGTGAGCAAGATGATCGAGTGGATCGAGGAACAGGAGGAGGAGTGAGCGACGAGGGCCGCATACATCCTGATCAGATAGAGTCGGGCGGCGCAAGCCTCGACGAGATCCTGGTCTGGAACGGCTCCGCATGGGTGCCCGGTCCGCAGAGCGGTGGCGCGCAGGAGCAGCACGACCTCCTCGACAACGACTCGACCTACATCGTGGTCGGTGATATCACCTCGGACAAGGTCGTCCTCGTCCACTACTCCTTTCAGCTTCCGATCTCGGGACGGCAACGGAACGGGACGTTGACGGTATCGCACGACGGCAGCACGCCCACGATCGATGAGGACTATTACTACGAGCTGGGTGATGAGATAACTTCCGTGACGTTCGGCACGACCATCTCGGGCAGCGAGTTGCGCGTGACCATCGTCACTTCCAGCGTGGGGGAGAACCCGAAGCTGGTTTACCGAAGGGTTAGACTAGGCATCGCAGCCTAGAAGGAGCGAGACAGTGGCGCACAAGGAATATGGACAGACCGGGGTCGCCTCCGAGGTAGAGTTCGGAAAGGGCGGTCCCAAACTCAAGGACGAGTCGGGTAAGCTCACGGCGTACCAGAACGACGGCGCGACGTTGCAGGAGGTGGAGGGCGCGGCGCCGACCGGCCCTAACGCTTTCGCGACGAGGGAGTACGTCGACACCCGCTCTGGTGCGCCGGTCACCGGGCAGATCCCCGGAAGTTCGCCGCCTGCGGTGGTGGACGGTGCGTTCTACATCTGCACCGAGACCGGCGGGGCATACACCGAGAAGAATCTGTATTACGGCAAGGGTGGTAGCTGGATCGAGAAGGTGCCCGTCGAGGGAATGACGATCCACGTTACCGACGCCCTGACCGGGTACAACCAGGAGTACCTCGCGGACCACGTTTACATCTGGGACGCCGACGCCTCGACGTGGAACGACATCGGGCCGTACAACACGAAAACCGTCAAGACGGAGCGCGTCACGTTGGCGTTCGGCGACACGGGCGTCAATAACATCGGCTCCGCGCTTCCGGCGAACGCGCGGGTGCGGTCGGTCAAGGCGAACGTCACGCAGACCTTCGACGGCACCACCCCGGTGCTGAAGGTCGGGGACGCCTCCGACGACGACCGACACATGACGGAAGCGGAGAACGACCTGGAGACGGTCGGGCTGTACCAAACCGAGGTCGCGCACCTGTACGGGTCGCAGACGCAGGTGACCGCCACGCTCACGATCGGCGGCACGCCGACACAAGGCGCGGTGGCGTTGGAGATCGAGTACTCGTTGGTCGGGTAGCCGTTGTAACCGCCGGGAGGTCGCTCGCTCCTTCCTCCCGGCATGAGGTGAGTGCGTGGCGATAGATCTCACACTGTCCAATCTAGTTCGCACCCTTCGCGATCAGTTCAACATCGGGAAGGGCACGACGCACTACCTCAAGCGCGACGGCAACGACCTCAAGTTCAAGGATCCGAATAACGCCGAGAAGACGCTGACGCAGCTTGCGGCGGCTGGCGGTGGCAGTTCCTTCGAGGACACCTACACGCAGGTCTCGCATGGCATCGCTCAATGGAAGTGGGTCTACAACAACGCCGGAACGTGGACACAGTCGATTACACCGGCTTCGATTTTGTCAAACCAACCGATTGGTCTTGTCATAGCGGTTACGACCGACACGTTGACGATCCGTTTCGGCGGTTTGGTTAGCCGCCCATCGCACGGCAAGACAGTAGGCGCTTTGTACTACGCTACGGCTAGCGGTGACGATTCTACTACTCCGTACATCAACTGGACTAAGCCAGTGATGATACCGGTAGACGCGGACACGTTACTGGTATGTCCGCAGCGGGAGTCGCCAACCCGTGTAGCTGTCGACTCGCCATCTGGAGATCAAGACGATTACGAACCCGGCAACTCCACTCAATGGGCGGAGTGTGTAGCAGCTAGGCTCAATCCATCTGTGGACATGGCGATAACCGGCTTCGGTGCTATTGCTAGGGTATATCCGCAACCGAAACTATTGTTCAACATCAGTACCGCGTATACGATAATGCTGAAGCACGAAGACAGTAGCTCGTCTGCGGCAAATAGGATCTACAACGAAGGCGGTGGAAATCACGTCATAAGGCCGCAGACAGGAGCGGTTATATTCTATGACCCGACTAGCCTTAGATGGCGCTCCATCGGCCTGTGGACGCAGCCGCTTGCGATCAGCGATACGATCGCCGCGCAGGCCGATGACTATAATCCAACGGGCATTGACTACGCCGATACGCTGCGGGTTACGCTGACCGGTGACCAGGATATTACCGGATTGGTCGCTGGCGACGGCAACCTGCGCATCTGCATCGTGAATGTGGATGACATTGACGTCCTCACGTTCAAGCACGAGGATGCCAGCTCCACGGCCGCTAACCGGTTCTTGTGTCCTGGCGGCTTCGACATCTGGCTTGGGCCTGGCGAGAGCATTACCTGGGAATATGACGGGACGACTTCGCGCTGGAGGCCGATCGGTCATGTGCCGACCGCGCCAATAGAGCGCGAGCAGCATCTCCCGCAGCCGGAGCAGCCGGTCGGTTACATTGACGTCAGCGCGTACCAGAACACGCCTGCGCCGAACGATCTGCGCGGTGCCATTTACAGGACGGACCGCGACATCGAGTTCAATAGGATAGCTTTGCGACGCTCTACCTCCGCGACCGGGACGATGCGCGTGGTTATCTACCAGGCACCGAATGGCGAGGCGATAGATGGTGACTGGAGCAAGGTCTACGAGGGCACTTTCGCGTGGGCTGGAACCGGCGTCATTGTCCATAGCACGGGCAGTCCGGTAAGGCTGCGCAAGGGGCGATTCGCCTTTCTATTTGGCATGACCACATTGGTCTATTTCTGGATCGACTGCTACATCATCGGCGCTGTCAACATGATCAACACCACCATGCCCGCGGAGGTTTATCCTGGCAACTTCGAGACGTCGATCGATGCCGGTTCAACCGCGCCTGCGTTATTCGATCCGGTTGCCGACGCGTCGGCAGATACTGGCAACCACACCCCTATCCTTCGGTTCAGGAGCAGCTGATGATCGTGAAGCGTTACAGGATGAGACTCGCGCTGGTGTCGGAAATCGTCCGCGGTCAGTTCGACGAGTATGTTCGTGCGGATGAGATCACCGGCATCGCCTTCGACGGACCCTATGTGGAGCAGGATCTCAAGTTGAAGGACGGCTGTGACCAGTCCATCGTAGATAACATGCACGCGAGGATGCTCGCGGCAGGCTGGGAGTACGTCGAGGACGACCCGTCCACGCAGCCGACCATCGTGTGCTGCGACGCAGATGGCAAGGAGACGCGACTGGAAGATGCCCTGAAGGACGTTGTGACGGCGCGGGAGCCGTAGGAGGAAGCGTGGCGGTATCGCATGAGAAGATCGTCGACCTGATCGGCGAGGTGAACGGGGTCAACAAGAACTTCACAACTCCCGCGGAGTTCATCGCGGGCACCGAGCGCGCGATCGTCAACGGCGTGCTGTACCACGAGTCCGACCTGTACTTCGGCTGGTCGCGCATCTCGACTACGGAGATCCAGTTCGCCAAGGCGCCGCAAGCGGGATGGGGACTTCAGCTGTTCATGCAGGAGGCCGAGATGCAGGGGAGCCCGTTCGGCCCGGGCGAGGAGTAGACCGTGCCAGCCTTCGAGCGAGAGCAGATCCTGACGCAGAACGACCTCAACTGGTACCTCGAGGTGGCCGGCACGCTGACCGACCCGTACGAGATCAGCTACCAGATCTGGGACATCGTCGACGACCCGACCGGCGGCACGCAGATATTCCCTGCCACGCCGGACGAGTGGGAGGACGTCACGGCCGGCGGCCGGTTCGGCACCGGCAAGTTCTACACCTACGACAACGCCGAGGCGCGCGGGTACCAGATACCGGCCGACGCCAGGATCGGGTCGTACCGCGTCAAGTGGAGGTGGAAGGCGGCGGAGACCAGCCCGTACCGGTACGGGCAGGAGGACTTCAACGTCGTCCTCGAGGCCGGCGGCGTCGACACCTACATTGACATCTCCGACGTGCGAGCGGCCGGCGTCGCCGTCGACGTGGCGAGCGACTCCGAGGTCCTCGCCTCGATCCTGCTCTGGCAGGAGTTCTTCGACCGCGCTTGCCGCCAGTGGTTCCTGCCGCGCGAGCTCACGATCCAGTTCGACGGGAACAACAGCGACGTGGTCCACCTGGGAGTGCCGGTCGTCTCCGTCGAGTACCTGCGGATCAACGGGTCGTCGAACGACCTGGACGCCTCGCTCTACGAAGTATACGGGAACGCGGCCAGCTACCCGATGCACCGCCGCAACCCTCGGATCAAGCTCAAGCACTCGACGCAGGTCACGGACATTCACGTCGCGCCCTACTCCTACGGCGAGCTGAAGTTCTGGAAGGGCTACAAGAACCAGGTCGTCAAGGGGATCTTCGGCTACGTCGAGCCGGACCTCAGCGCGCCCCTGCTGATCCAGCGCGGGCTCCTGAAGCTGGTCTGCGAGAAGCTGACCAGGCCCATCGTCCCCGGCGACGACGCGCCCGAGCCGTCGTCCACGACCTTCGCCGGCGTCGTCGTCGAGGAGAAGACGGATGGCCACAGCATCAAGTACGGCGGCGGCGTGACCTACAACGCGCGGCGGCCGGGGCTGTCCGGCATAACGTCCGACCCCGAGATCCTAGATATTATCAAACTGCACCGCGCGCCTCTCGGCATCGCGATGCCGTCGCACTGGTCGTACTACTAAGGGAGAGAGGTTCCTAATGGTGATGCGCCGGCCGAAGCTGATCCACCCTGTCGACGTCGTCCTCGAGCAGGTCGACGACGGCGAGACAGCGTGGGACGACCAGGCGCGCGAGCCAGTGTTCCAGGCGGCGCACAGCGCGGCCGTCACGCTCAAGGGGCAGGCGAGCTACGGGTCGAGCGCGGACCTGTCGTTCGAGCGCGCCGGCCGGAGGGAGAACGAGAGCGGCTACGTCCTGTTCCGCACCGCCGACCTCGAGGCCGCCGGCGTGGCGCTGCGACCCAACGACCGGATCACCAAGGTCGGCAACGTCGACCACGACGTCTACATCACGAGGCTCGAGCCCAAGGGGCACTACCCGAAGTTCGGGCACACCCTGGTCAAGGCGTACTTCGCCGACCGGAAACCCGAGAAGCAGAGGAGGACAGCATGATCGGACCAACTTCAACCCGGACCGTCGAGGTCCACAAGGCGGACATCCCGCTGCTGGACGGCGAGACGATCCAGATGTACGAGCGCAAGCTGCGCGCCGACCTGCAGAAGCGGTTCGGCAAGAAGCCGACGAAGAAGAGCGAGGCGTCGGTCTACGTCTGGCCGCGCGCCGTGTTCGCGGACCGGGTGGTCATCGACAAGGACGAGCTGGGGATCGGCGACTCCAGCGAGCGCCTGTTCTCCGTGGCCTACACGCGGAAGGACGACGGCGCCTTCGACTTCGGCGAGCTCGTGGCCGTGCGCGAGCAGGTCAGCTTCGTCCCGATGGCGAAGTCCGAGGGCGGCGAGGGCGGCGCGGCCGACGAGGTCGAGACCGTGAAAGTCGACGGCCTCTGGGACAACCTGCCGCTCTGAGATGGCGACGCTGTTCCTAAAGGGCTGGAAGGGCTTCTCGAAGGCGATCGATCCGAAGCACGCGGGCCCGATCCTCAAGAAGCACGTCGGCCGCGCCACCGCGCGCAACGGGCACGCGGTGCGCAAGCTCGTCCGGCAGTACATCAAGGCGGGCGTGCCGCCGGAGAACAAGCCGCTGACCGCGCTGTTCAAGAAGGGCTCGACCCACCCGATCACCGGGACGCCCGGCGCCGACCTCTTCAACTCCATCGCCTCGGTGGTACACGACTGGCGGACCGCGTACGTCGGCGCGACCCGCGCGGAGGGCGACGCCAACATCGCCGAGATCGTCCACGAGGGCCGCGTCATCAAGGTCACCGACAAGATGCGCGGCATGTTCTGGCTGCTCTGGCTGGTCTCGCGAGGGCGCGTCAGCCCCGAGAAGCTGACGGGCCGCGCGGCCGAGATTTACCAGCAGACCGACGGGGCCAAGGGAATCAAGCCGATCGCGAAGGCAACGCAGGCTATCGTCATCCCGAGGCGACCGTATCTGCAAGACGTGATAGAAGATCCGACGACGCACCAGGTCCTCGACACCAACTGGACCAGGGCGGTAGCCGCCACGCTGAAAGAGATGGCGGAGAAGGGGATGAAGGTCTAGGTGGAACTGCGCAGCTTCATAAAGCTTTTCACCTGGGAGGAGGGCGACCGCGACCGTGTCACGCTCGGCGACGGCACGCGGATCAACCCAGCCACGCACCGCGCGCAGCTCGGCTCCTACGACAGCGACGTCTACCCGACCGACGACGACCTGCACGTCAAGTCCTGGGTGGCGAACCCGCAGGCCGTCCGCCAGTGGCAGGGCTTCGAGGCGGACGTGCGGCACAAGAGGATCGACGGCGAGACGGTCACGTCGGCGGGCTTCCGCCTGGGCGACGGCACCGACGAGTACTACTGGGACGGCGGCGCCTGGGCCGTCGCCGGCGCGAGCGACTGGAACACGGAGGTCGAGGTCGCGGCGAACATCTCGTCGTTCCCCGCCACGGCCCGCAAGCTGCAGGTGGTCGTCAACCTCAAGACGACCGACTCGTCGGCCACGCCCGAGCTCGTCTGCGTCAAGGTCCTGTTCGGCGCGCTGCTGGACGACGAGATCGAGGACATCGTGCTCCGGTCGCTGGCCCCGGCGCTGGAGGCGCTGCGGCCGGTCACGCGGCTGGACCTCAAGAAGGCGGGCGCCGACGACAAGGTCAAGCTCGGCGACTACCGGATCGACACCGGGTACGAGCTCCTCGACGTCGACGCGGTTTTCAACGAGACGGACGACCCGGACCACAACACCGACCTGTACTCCAGCCACACCTCGAACCCGGACGGTACGATCGACGAGATCACGCTGACGGGCGCCGTCGCGGACGGCAAGCGGCTGCGGCTTCGCATGAGGTACAAGCCGGTCGTGGCGGTCTCGACCAGCCGCGACTACCACGAGGTCGAGCACGTCCCGTCGATCCTGATCGACTCGATCGTCTACTCCGGGCGGGAGCTGTGGGGCGAAGACCACGTCGGGAACAAGGGCGACGGCACCGCCAAGGTCATCCCGGCCCCTCTGCAGGGGCGTCTCGAGTTCGACATGACGGGGGTCGCGGCCCTGCTAGTCGACCACCTCCGCCTCCAGAAGAAGGTGACAGAGTTCTTCGGCGCCAACCACACGATAGTCTCGACAGGGCTGGACGAGTCGTATAGGCTGTGGCTTGTAGACGAGCACGAGCACAGGGCCGTCTCGAACGCGGAGGATCTACACTCTTGGCGGAAAACCTTTAGGATCGAGGACTTCAGGGTGTGGGCGAGGGGAGTCGAGGACGGCTACCTGGTCCAACGCTTCAAGCTCACTGGCGACCTGAACGCCACGGTGCAGTAGGAAGGAAAAGGAGAGGGTCATGGCAGATAAGATTTACGGTCCGGTACGTGGAGCAGGCACGCAGATCAGGGAGCGCACGGGCGACAAGCCGGTCTCTGAGGGCCAGCTCGGCTGGCGCGCGTACGCCGGCATCCTCGAGAAGGGGCCGCCCGACGAGCTCATCTGGGCGAAGACGAAGGAGATCGCGGAGCGGAGGGTCGGGGGCTACATCGCCGATTCGCTCCTGCCGGACGCTGTCTACGACTCGTACAGGACCGGGGCGGGCGCCGGCGGCGTGCTGCTCAAGCGCGTGACCGACGGCAACGAGGTCCAGGCGCAGGCGACGCTGTACTCGCGGCGCGGCTCGCTGCTCACGCCGATGGGCACGCTCAAGGCCCACAACGGCGGGAACTGGGGCGGCAAGCTCAAGCGGTACTCTGCCGACCTCTCGGCGATCGGCAAGCTCGCCAACACCACGCTCGACACCGAGGACACCACCTCGTTCAAGAAGGACGAGTGGAAGGGCGGCTACGTCCAGCTCAGCGGCGGGGCGAACCCCGCGAAACAGTACCCGATCGTCGGCAACACCGCCGACGGCGTCGTCACCGTGGCGTCGGACCAGACGATGCTCGACGACCTGAACGCCGGCACACCGGCCGACCTGCGCTACTACCTCGTGCGCGAGAACGAGGCGAAGGCCGTCAGCTACGTCATCCGCGACGGCGACGAGAACCCCGACAGCGAGTGGGCGCTCGACATCTACGTCGACGGCACCCTTGTCAGCTCGTACCCCAACCTGCACACCGACCCGACCCACGCGCGGTACTGGGTCAACGTCATCAACAACGACACGGCGAACTACGAGGTGGAGGCGGTCGACCTGTGGACCGGCGCCCACACCGCGGACGTGAGGCCGGCGAACATTTACGGGGTCATCGACACCGTCACCGCGACGGTCCTGACCCGCAAGCTGTACGACTTCACGGTCAACTCGCCCGGCGGTGGCGATCCGACTTTCGCGCTGGGCACGACCGCCGACGAGATGGTCGCGCAGAAGATCACGGTCACCATGTCGGACGCCACTACCGGCGTGGCCGTCAGCGACAAGTTCGGCGCGCTGGGGACCGTCACGCTGGGCACGCTGTTCGACCCTCCTGGCGGCGCCGGCGGCGCGGACAAGAACAAGTGGGTCCCGCCCTTCACCGTGACGGCTGGTGCCTCGCCGCTCGTCGCGACCGACACGCTGGTCTTCAACTACAAGCCGTTCATCGTGGACGCGCTGATCGGCGGGTACGTCTACCCGGACAAACCCAACTCGAAGCGGGAGAAGTACCGGATCGTCGACAACGACCACGAGAGCCTGACCGCGGCGGACGGCTCCGACCTGACCGCGAGCGGCGCGATCGGCGACGAGTTCCTGGTCGAGGCGCCGCTGGAGCTCGAGGGCGGCCGCGACGGCAACGCCGACGTGGGCGACTCCGAGTACATCCAGGCGTGGGATCCGGACACCTGCCTGTTCAACCGGGTGCGGGACCGCGGCATGGGCCTGCTCAAGCTGGCGACGCCGGGCGTCACGGCGACCGCGGTGCAGAAGGCCGGGCTGGCCTACGCCGACGCCAAGAACCACCAGTACCGGATCGAGATCCCGGACAACGTCACGACCGACGAGGCGGCCGACGCCTACGTCAACGAGACGATCGGGCGCAGCAACTACGAGGCGGTCGCGTTCCCGTCCTACTCGTACGTGGTCGACCCCGAGGCCGGCACCTCCGTCAAGCTGAAGCTGACCTCGAGGACCGGCGAGATCCACGGCCGCGAGGCGCGGATGGCCGTCGACAACGAGGGCTACCACAAGGCCGCGGCCGGCGTGGACGCCACCCTGCCGTCCGTCGTGAAGCTGACGACGGGCGAGCGGATCATCGACGAGGAGCTGCTCAACCCGCGCGGCCTGCAGGTCCTGCGGAAGAAACAGGGCAACTTCGTCATCTGGGGCGACCGCATTCCGGCGTCAGACCCGACGTGGACCTGGAAGCACCAGCGCGAGCAGTTGTCGTACTACGAGCAGGTTCTGATCGAGAGCTACGACTGGATCGTCTTCGCGCTGCACAACCTCGAGACGCGTCAGCGCGGGCTCCAGTCGATCCGCGAGTTCTTCCGGCGGGAGTACAAGCGGCAGGCGCTGGACAACGACTACGACTTCTCGGAGGCCGCGGTCATCAAGCTCGACGCGGAGCTCAACACGCAGGACGTCAAGGAGGCCGGCGACATGCTGTGCCACATCGCGCTGCGGCTGGTCGGGACCGTCGAGCGGTTCATCATCAGCATCGGCAAGCAGGGGATCTTCGAGTCTGTGGGGTAGAACGCCCCGTTCACTAGGAGGAGACAATGACGGCAACACTGAAGAAGGATCTAGGGAAGGCCGGGGCGTTCCTCGGGGACGAGTCCGGCGGGTACTTGAACAGCGCGCTCCGCGACTCGCTCGTGGAGATGGCGCTCGGTCCGCGCGACCTGAACGGGCACCAGGACACGGTCGCCACCGCGACTATCGCGGGTATGCTGGCGAAGCGCGCCGGGTTCCTGACGGGGCTGCGCACCTCGGTCGGCACCTGCGGCACCGCCGACTCGACGACCGTGCAGGTCCACAAGAACGGCGCGGCCGTGACCGGGCTGGAGCTGAGTACGGCGCACGACGAGGCGGACGGCACGAAGAAGGCGGTCGCGCTGGACACGCCGGTCGCGATCGCGGCCGGGGACCTCGTGGAGCTGGTCGTGTCGGCCGCGCCCACCGCCGGGTCGGCGCTCGACGCCACCGCGGAGGTCATGCCGGACATCACGGTCGAGACGTAGGCCGCGCGGCCTGCGGTAGCGATAGGCGCTGTCAAGGGGCGAACTAGCTGCAAGGAGCAGAGACATGACGCTGAAGGGAAAGATCAAGGACAACCACATCCCGCTCAACAAGTTCGAGCTGCTGGTGGCGGGGCTCCCGCAGATCACGCTGATTACCACCGACGACATCGAGGAGTCGATCAACGTGATCGAGATGCCCGACCGGACGAAGCGCAGCGGCGGGCAGACCTCCGCGGTCGAGTTCACCGGCACGATCCCGATGCACCACGACGTCGAGGTCGCGGCGCTCGAGGCCTGGTACAAGCAGGGCCAGGACCCGGTGCAGGAGGGCTACCTCAAGGCGGGGTCGATGATGTGGTACCGGAACGACGGCAGCCCGAGGCCGTTCGAGCTGATCAACCTCTGGGTCTCCGGCCGGACCATACCGGGCGGGGACATGGAGAACGACGGAGAGCCGGCGATGCTCACGTTCACCTTCCAGGCGGACGAGGTCACGCCGGTATAGCAGTCAAACCGACAGCCCCGGCGGCGGGGCCTATCAAGGCCGCTAGGCCGATTGGAGGTGCGCCGTGACAGAATCGGAGACAGTGGGCGGCATCCCGTCCCACGACGGCAACGTGAAGGACGGTCCCGAGCAGGCGGCCGGCCTGGCCCAGACGACCCTCGGGGGGCGCGGGCCGGTCCTCGCCATGGGCGTGCCGGGCCCAGGCGGCAAGCTCGCGCGTGACATCGAGCTCCGACCGTGGAAGGGCAGGCAGATGCGCGAGCTCGGCAGGCTCCGCGAGGAGAACGAGAACGCGAACATGTCCGAGCACATCGGGCTGGTCCTGTCGTCGATGTGCTCGCGCCTCGGCGGGCAGGACTTCTCGAAGCTGCAGGCGAAGGAGCGGAAGCTGTTCGTCTCGCGGATGTACATGGGCGACGTGTTCCACGCGTACTGCTACGCGCGGCTCAAGTCGCTCGGCCCAGACTTGCACGTGAACTTGACGTGCCCAGCCTGCCGGCTCGAGTTCCCGTGGACCGGCGACCTCGAGACGCTGACGGTCGCGACGGCTGAGAGGGTCGAGGACGCCATGTGGGAGTACGAGCTGTTGTCGCCGGTCGAGCTGCGCGGGCAGGCCGTCGAGAGGCTGTCGATGGGGCCGCCGTACTGGCACCACGTCGAGCGCGCCCAGGTGGAGGGGAGCCTCGACCTCGAGGGCGGCAAGCTCGCGCTTGTCGCCGGCGCGGTGTACGGGATCGTAGGCCGCGACGCGCAGACGCCGCTGACCGACGCGGAGATCGACGAGCTGGAGGGCCGTGACATCGAGGGGATCATCGCGCGGCTCGACGACCACCACGTCGGGCCGGACATGCGGATCGAGACGCGCTGCGAGCGGAAGGGCTGTCGCAGCCGGATCCTCCGCCCGATCGACTGGAGCTACCAATCTTTTTTCGGAAGTTCTTCCCGCTCCCCGACGCCAAGGAGCTCTTCGACCGGATGTTCGCGATCACCTTTCACTCTAAGGGCGCGGTCGGCTGGGGCGACGCCCTAGACATGACGCTCGAGGACCAGGAGGAGTACTTGCGGCGGATGGAGGAGCAGCAGAAGCTGGAGGAGCGGGAGGCCGAGAGGCTGCGCAGGAGGCTGAAGCTGCGGAGGCCGCGGACCAGGAGGTTCAGGAGGTAGGGCGATGCCGGCCGGCGGGAGCATGCTACTGAAGGCGATCCTCGAGTTCGACGTCGGGCGCGCGATGGCGAACATGGGGAAGGCCTCGGTCGGCTTCCGCAGGATGCAGTCGAGCGCCAACCGCGTCACCGGCGGGATGGGCAAGATGGGCGGCGCCTTCGGCCGGGCGGCGCTTGGCCTCGCGCCGCTCGCTGTCGGCTTCGGCCTGGCCGTCCACCACGCGCGCCAGTTCGGGCGCGGCGTGTCGGAGGTCGCGACGATCGCGGACGAGGCCGAGTTCCCGATCTCGAAGATCGAGGCGACGACGCTCGACCTGGCCAAGACCTTCGGGACGGCGCCGGTCGAGCAGACCAAGGGCCTGTACCAGGCGATCTCCGCCGGCGCGACGTCCGCGGCGGAGGCGACCGGCCTGCTGGACGCGGCGAACAAGCTGGCGATCGGCGGCGTGTCCGACACCTTCACGTCCATCGACGTGCTGACCACGGCGCTGAACGCGTACAAGCAGCAGGAGCTCGAGGCGACGGACGCGACGGACACGCTGTTCACCGCGGTTCGCCTGGGCAAGACGACGGTCGACGAGCTCGGAGCCGGCCTCGGGCAGGTCATCCCGACAGCGGCGCAGCTCGGCATCAAGTTCTCCGACCTGAACGCGGCGGTCGCGGCCATTACCACGCAGGGCATCGTGACCGCGCAGGCGACGACCGGCCTGAACGCGGCCCTCGCCAACATCATCAAGCCGAGCGACCAGGCCAAAGAGGCGGCGGCGGGGCTGGGGATCGAGTTCACCTCGACCGCGCTCAAGTCGAAGGGGCTGGTCCAGTTCATGGGCGAGATCGTCGACAGGGCCGGCGGGGACGAGGTCGCGCTGTCCAAGCTGTTCGGGTCGATCCGCGGCGTGCGCGCCATCATGGCGCTGACCAACGCGGAGGGGCAGAAGTTCAACGAGATCGTCGCCGCCATGGAGGACCGCGCCGGCGCGGCGGACAAGGCGTTCCAGAAGATGGCGGGGACCGCCGGCTTCCAGATGCGCAAGCTGAACGCGCTGCGCGTGGTGGCGTCGACGGTGCTTGGCCAGGTCATGACCGGATCGCTGGTGCGGATGGCCGCGCCGCTGGCCGACGTCCTCGAGGGCTTCGTCGGGATACTGGAGGCCGTGAAGTCGGGCGACATGAAGGGGCTCGGGCCGACGTCGGCCGCGATCGCGAGCGGGATGCGCGACGCCTTCGACGCGATCAACGCCGGCGTCGACTCGCTCGTCTCGTCGTTCCGATCAGCCGGCGGCTGGCTGACGAAGGTGCTCGGCCCCGACGCGTGGCAGAAGATCGCCAAGTTCGGGACTGTCCTCGGCATCGCGGCCGCGGCCATCGCGCCGATCGGGCTCGCCCTCGCCGGCGTCGGCTTCATCGTCCCGGCGGTCGTCACCGCTGTGACGGGCCTCGCCACCGTGATCTCCGGCGCGTTCGGCCTGATCCTCGGGCCTATCGGCATCGCCATCGCCGCGGTTATCGTGTTCCGCGAGCAGCTGTGGAGCGCGTTCCAGGGGCTGCTCGAGGTGGTCGGCCCGGTGTTCGAGGACATCAAGGCGATATTCTGGGACCTCGTCGACACCGTGATGCGCGCGTTCGGCGTCATCACCGGCCAGTTCGACCAGGGCACTGGCGCCGCCAAGGCGGACTGGAGGGAGGTCGGCCGGGTGGTCGGCGCGGTGCTGGGCGCCATCCTGACCAGCGTGGCGAAAGTCGCCGCGTTCGTTGTGAAGCTCGGGGTCTGGGGTACTGTCGCGTTCAAGTCCGTGGGCGAGGCGATCGGCGAGCTCGGCGGCATTATCGTCAGCATGGCGCTGAGCCCGCTCCGCACGTTGGCCCGCGGGCTGGTGGCCTTCATGGAGTTCTCGGGGATGGAGGTCCCGTTCTCCATCCGCGCGTACGCCGGCGGCGGCGCCGCGCCGCGGGCGGCCGGCCGCGGGGTCGGGGGCGGGCAGGCGCGCGGCCTGGGCGAGCGCGTCGCGCAGTTCGGCAAGGCCGAAGCCCGCGCGTCGGCGGAGGAGAAGGTCGCGGCGGAGGAGCACCGCGGCGCGCTCGCCTCCGTGCTCGACGAGGTCAAGAACGCGGCGAACAGCGCGGCGGACGGAGCGCACTCAGCCGCCGACGCCGCCAAGAAGAAGCCTTGCGCGTCCGTCAACCTCGACGGCCGCGAGGTCGCGCGCTCCAACCGCAAGGCGGAGGATGAGATCAAGGAGCGGTCCGGCTTCACCGCGACGCCGTGGCAGCGGCGGATGGCGGTCGAGCACGGGGCCGTACCGGTGACAAGGAGCTGACTATGAGCAAAGAGAACGGAAACCTGGGGGCTGGCGCTGGCGGGCTAGGCCTCGGGCCAGGCGGGAAGTGCGTGTGCCCCAAATGCGGCACGAAGGTCGACCACGAGACCGGCAAGACGTGCCTGGACCAGAAGTGCCCGAAGTGCGGGGCGTCGATGTCCCGCGAGGTGAAGAAGGGCTTCTGGGGCGGGCTCCCACTGTAGGCGGCCGGAATGACGCTCGTCCGAGACCTGGCGCAGATCGCGGCCGGCCCCCTGGCCTCGATCATCAACGCGCTCGGCGCGAAGAAGGTCCACCGCTGGACCATCACCAACCTCGACACGGGAGGCAAGGTCGAGGGGCAGTTCGCGCCGATCAACCCGCGCGAGACGCCAGGAGGGTCCGAGTTCGCGGAGCATATCTCGCTCAACCGCGACAAGCCAATCACGCAGTTCCTCCACGGGGGCGCGGACTCGTTCTCCTTCACGGCCATGTGGTTCGCGGTGTTCGAGGCGGACGACACGCCCGAGAAGCGGATACGCACCCTGAGGTCCTGGGGCCGGCGGTTCACCGACCTGCAGCGCCCGCCGCGGGTGTCGTTCACCGTCGGCGACGGCACGCTCCTCCCGGGCGAGTGGTTCCTGAAGGTTGGCGAGATCGCCTACTTCGACCCGCCGAAGGACGCTGGCGGCATACGCGGGGTGACGGCCGCCGTGGCGCTGCGGGAGTACACGCCGTGGGCGCTGACGTCCGAGCCGGCGCCCGAGACGCGCTACCACCGCGCGAAGCAGGGCGACTACTACGAGCTCATCGCCTGGTTCGAGTACCGCGACACGACGCGCGGCGACGTGATCCGAAAGCGGAACCCCGAGAAGCTGTCGCTCGAGATCGGCGACGTCGTGCCGCTGCCGTCGCTCGCGGCGATCCGCACGGTCGCCCGCGTGCCGACGTCCACCACGTTCAAGGGCGTGACAAAGCAGAAGGCCTCCGACCAGAAGGCGCTGCGCCAGCTGGTGCAGGACCGCAACGACCGGGCGTACGCGTCGGGCACGGTGCCGGAGGGGCTGTAGTGCCGGGGCGCGACGAGCACAGGGACCTCGCGCCCGGGTTCGAGGTCGAGATCGCGGGCTCCCGCCTCGGCGCGGGCCTGACCGAGCTCGTGCAGTCGCTGGAGTACGAGAGCGTCGACGGCATCGCGGACGAGGCGCGACTGACTATCGCCAACCCCGACTACGCGCTGAGCAACTCCCCGCTCTGGCAGCCCGGCAACGAGATGTCGCTCTGGTTCGGGTACGGCGCGGAGCTCGGCTTCGTCGGGCGCGTCATCACCGTCAAGCCCGAGCCGGCCTTCATGCAGAGCGCGCTGCCGACCATCACGCTCAAGGGCTACACCAAGGACCAGCTGATGATGCAGAACAAGCCGTCGCGCGAGAAGGCCGACACCCGGAACTTCGAGGTCGACTCGATCCGCGACGCGGTCGAGCGCGTCGCCGCCAGGCAGTCGCCGACCGGCGAGAGCGTTTACGCCTTCCAGCACCTCGACATCGACGAGACGCCGCGCAACCGGTTCGCCGCGCCGCAGAAGGCGGACATGTCAGACTACAACTACGTCAAGGGGCTGGCGAACCTCCTCGGCTGGCTGTTCTGGGTCGACTACCTCGAGGGCCGCGGCTGGTCCCTGCACTTCAAGGACCCAGAGAACCTCGACGTCCAAGAGAGGAAGTACACCTTCGAGCACAACGCCGGCGACGCGAGCTCGCTGCTCGAGTTCTACCCCGAGCTCGCGCTGACGGGCGCCGTCACCAAGCTGCAGGTCCAGTCGCGGAACCCCGACACCGGCGAGTCGTTCGTCGAGGAGTTCGAGGACACGGAGGACGCGCCGGACGCGAAGTACACCGGCGACCCGGCGAAGACCGTCGACGAGCAGTACACGACCGCCGGCGCGGTGGTGAAGCTGTTCTTCGGCGACTACGCCGTCGACGTCGTCAGCGACAAGAAGTTCCAGAGCGCCGCGGACATGAAGATCTGGGCGCAGCAGTGGTGGCGCCGCAAGCGGGAGAACTTCGTCGTCGGCCGCGGCAAGACGGTCGGCGTCGAGGACCTGTTCGCGCGGCAGACGCACCGCCTAGTCCTGCCCGTGGCCAGCCTGACCGGCGACTACTACTTCCCGCGCGTGCGGCACGTGTTCAACGGCACCGACGGGTACGTCTGCGACGTGAACGCCAGGAAGGAGACGCCGTCGTGATCTCGTACGAGAAGTACGACGCGGTGGTGGCGGACACTGCCGACCCGGAGCAGAGGTTCCGCGTCAAGGTGAAGTGCGCCGCGCTGCTCGGCACCGAGGACGTGGTGCTGAACCGGTGGGTGACGCCGAAGCTGCCGTGGGGCTTCGTCGTGGTGCCGGACGAGGGCGAGCAGATCGAGATCGAGGTCCCGACGCAGGGCGACACCGACGAGGTCCCCGGCCAGTCGTTCCTCGAGAACCTCGACATCCGGTGGACGGGGAAGAGGTACCAGGGGCCGGGCGCGTACGAGTCGATGTTCTCGTCGAGCAACTACGGCAAGCGGCGCGGGTTCGTCACGCCGCGCGGCCACATCCTGATGTGGGACGACACCGAGGGGCAGGAGAAGGTCAACCTCGTCTGGCACAGCGCGGACGACGGGTTCTGCGTGCTCTCGTTCGACGAGGACGGGTCCGTCGTCGTCGCCAACAAGAAGGGCTCGCTGATCTACCTGAACGCCGCGCTGGGCGAGACGTCGTTCGTCGACGAGCACGGCAACTCGCTCTCAAGCAACAAGGACGGGATGAAGCTGGTCGACCACGCCGGCGGCTTCGTCGACCTCGACGCGAAGAACAAGCTGATCCAGGTGATGCAGGGGACCGTGTACCTGGGCGGGCTGACCGGCACCGAGCCCGGCGTGCTGGCGGGCCAGCTGCTCACCCACTTCCGGGCGCACGTCCACCCGACCGGGACGGGGCCGAGCGGCCCGCCGACCGAGACGCCGCCGCTCGCGTTCGACTCCATGAAGTCCGCAGTACTGCAACTGAAATGACCGATGACAAGCAAGTGCACGTTCCCGACCCTGCCGACACCGGGCATCCCGGTGCCGCCGTTCCCGCCGCCGGTCCCGTCGCTGCCGACCATGCCGTCGCTGCCGGTCCTCGACGTGCCGATCCCGCTGCCGACGCTACCGACCCTTGGCGCGCCGATCCCGCCGTTCCCGCCGCCGCTGCCGGCGCTGCCGTCGCTGCCGTCGCTCCCGCCGATCGACCCGGACATCGACATCGACCTGCCGGTGCTGCCGTCGCTGGCACCGCCTGTCCCGCCGTTCCCGCCGCCGCTGCCGGCGCTGCCCGCGATGCCGCAGCTGCCGCCGTGCCCGCTGGACTGAGGTGACGCCGTGACAATGAGCCAGGGCACACTGAAGGACGAGCTGGTCGGCATGGGGCTGTTCGGCGAAGAAGCGCCCGCGATCGCGGCCTGGGCGGCTGCGTTCCGCGCGTACATGGCGGACGCCGAGGCGCCGCTGGGCGGCGTGCCGATCAACACGGCCGCGCTCGGCGCGCCAGAGACCGCGATGGCCGGCGCGATGGCGGGCCTGTCGAACGCGGGGCAGGCGGCCGCGAAGATCGCGGCGGGCATAACCGCGTTCTGGGGCGCGATGGCGGCCTCGCCCGCGGTCTACTTTACAGGAGCCACCGCCATCACTCCGCCGGCCGCGCTGACTGGACTAGCGGCCGCGCTGGCTGCTACCTTTGCGGCTAACGTCTCGAGCGAGGCGTCGGCGTCGGAGGCGTACGACGCGATCGCGACAGACATCGACACGGCCAACACCGGCGGAACCGCAACCTTCCCAGGACCCGTAGTGCAGACGATCGAGTGACATGGCAAAGGGACTGAAGATACCGGTCGGAGTGACAGCCACAGGCGGCACCGCGGCAGTCGAGGGGGAGGAGCACAACCTCCAGCTGATCGGCACGTCCCTGTCGAGCAGCGAGAGCGCGAACGCCTGGCAGCAGGAGGTCAACCTCGGGGAGGACATGATCTTCGGCCTGGACGAGTCGACGCTGCGCACGACTATCCTCCGCAGGCTGTACCAGATATTCGAGGCGTTCGAGGCCAACAAGCTGTACCAGCTAGACCGCGACTCGATCGAGTGGTCGAGGGAGCAGGATGGCGAGCTCACCCTGGAGCTCCGGTACATCGACCTCGAGACCGACGAGCCGCGGACCTTCCGCAAGACCTTCACCACGGGAGCGTGACATGGGGCAGATTGAGATTCCCTCGTTCGACTGGTCGGCCTACTACTACGGCGAGATCCTCGAGGCGCTGCTGGCCTTCAAGCGCGTTCACGCGCCGGAGTTCACCGACGAGTCGCCGCAGGACCCGCTGATCCAGGCGCTGCGCGCCTACGCCTGTGTCGGCCACCTGAACAGCTGCGACCTCGACGTGCTCGGCAACGAGAACACGCTGCCGACCTCGCGGCTCCCCGAGAACGTCCGGAACATGCTGCGGCTGATCGACTACGAGATGGCGTCGGCGTCGCCGTCGGAGGCCGACGTGGTGCTCAAACTGCGGGCCGCGCTCGCGGCCGCGACCACTGTCGTGTTCGAGCGGTCGCAGGTGTCGACCAGGCGGACGGCGGACGAGGCCGCGGTCGTGTTCGAGGTGCTGGAGGAGCTGGCCGCGACGCGCAGCGACCTCGGGCACATCACGAAAGTGCTGGCGCTGTACAACGTGACGTCGGCTTTCACCGACTACACGGCGGAGGCGAACAGCGCGCCGGGAGACGACTTCGCCCCCTGGCCGGCCCCGCCGGACGGCGGCGACATGCTGTACATCGGGCACGCCGACGTGATGTTCGACCAGATCGGCGTGGAGCTGGACACGAACGGCGACGACTACGACGGGCGCTGGGAGTACTACAACGGCGAGGTCCTAGACGGGAAGCCCGACTCTGTCGAGCGGGTCGGCTCGACGCTTCGCTTCGTCGTGAACGGGGTGGTCGGGGTGTCGGAGGCGCTGGGGCTGGTCGTGCGCGTGCAGCTCGACAAGACCGGCGCGTACGAGGACTGCGTCTCGCAGTGGGGCGATCTCGGATCCGGCGACGTGAACTACATTGTCACCTCCACCCTGCTCGGGCAGACGATCGGCGAGGCCGACCTGACGAGCGTCGCGGACTACACGGTCGGCAGCGAGTGGAACGAGGTGCCCGACCTCGACGACGGGACCGACGCCGGGACCGGCGGGATGCAGACGCCCCTAAGCCAGCCGGGCGACGTCAAGTTCTCGCTGCCCGAGTCGCTGGTCGACAAGTGGCAGAAGACCACGATTGAGGAGGTCGAGGCGTACTGGGTCAGGATGCGCGTCGTCGCGAACGGAACACCGACCACCCCGGTCATCGACAGGCTGCGGATCGACCAGGGCGGACAGTACGTCAAGACGACCGCGGTGCAGGGTCAGACGCAGAACGACCCGAACCTCGGGACGGCGGACGGAGTCACGCCGAACCAGTCGTTCGAGACCACGCGCGACGGCTTCATCGACGGCAGCGAGACGGTCACGGTCGGCGGCACCGTGTGGACGCGCGTGTCGAACTTCCTGCAGAGCAAGCCGACAGACCGGCACTACAAGGTCGCCCTCGGCGAGCGCGACCGCGCGTCCTACAAGTTCGGCAACGGCGTGAACGGCGCGATCCCGTCCGGCCAAGTCGCGTCGGTCTATCGGTACGGCGTCGAGACCGACGGCAACGTGGGCGCGGGAACAATCACGCAGGACAAGTCGGGGCTGGCGAGCGTAGCCTCGCTCTGGAACCCGCGGCCGGCGGTCGGCTGGCAGCAGGCGGAGAGCGCGACGGAGGCGACGCGCGAGCGCGCCAAGGTTGCGGGGCCGGCGTCCCTGCGGTCGGGCGAGGTCGCGCTGGGGCCGGAGGACGTCGAGGACTTCACGGTCAACAGGTACACCGACCCCGACACTGGCGCCAAGCCGTTCACCCGCTCGACCGTGATCGAGGGGTCCTTCGGCCCGAAGACGATGGAGAACGTGGTGGTCGGCGCGGGCGGGAACCCTGCGACTGCGGCGCAGCTGGCCGCCCTCGACCTGTGGCTCAACGGCGACAAGTACGCATCGCCGCCAGTGCGCAGCCGGGTGGTCGCCAACCAGGAAGTGACGTCGACGAACTTCGCGCCGCGGACGATCGGCGTGCGGGCCGACGTCTACGGCGCGAGCAGCACGAGCGCGATCGAAGACGCGCTCGAGGCGCTGCTCCAGCCAGAGACCAGGCAGGAGGACGGCGTCAGCTTCGAGTGGGAGTTCGGCGGCGACATATTCCTGAGTCGCATAACGCACGAGATATTCGCGGCCGACCCCGGCGTGACGCGAGTCGAGAACCTCGAGCTCCACGACGGCACGAGCTGGGTAGCGGCCAACGTACCGCTTGGCAGCCGCGAGCTCCCGGTGGCCGGGACTGTCACCATCACGGCGGCGTAGGCGATGACCGTACCCCGAGACATCTACGACTTCTTCATCGAGCCGATCCGGCGCGAGGACCAGCGCAAGGGGCACCAGTTCCTGCAGCGTTACCTGCGCGGGCACCAGCACGTGTGGGAGACGCTGCACGAGAAGATCCACTCGGTCACGGACCTCTGGTCGGTCGAGGACTGCCCGGACGAGCAGCTGAAGTACTTGAAGTGGATCGTCGGCTGGACGAGCGCGCTCGACTACGTCACGCGGGAGCTAGGCTTCGACGAGCTGCGCCGGCTGATCTCGATCTCCGGCCGGCTGTGGAAGGAGCGCGGCGCGGAGAGCGCGATCGTGGACGTGATGTTCTTCGCCACCGGGGCGCGCAACCGGACGTGGAACTGGTTCGACTTCCGCTGGATCGTCGGCGAGACGTCGCTCGCGGAGGACCACCAGGGGTGGGACCCTTGGATCGTCGGCACGGACGAGGAGACGGAGTCCAACCTTCGCATCGTCGACGATGGCGCGCTGAACCGCGCCCTTGTGGCCAACCTCCTCAAGCTCATGCGGGCGGCTAACGAGAAGTGGGAGATCACGTACCTGCACTTCCTCGACCAGTTCCTGCAGGACGGCGACATTACCCAGTGGCGTGTCGACGCGACCGACTGCCCGACGCTCGCCGTAGAGGGCGGCGTCATGTCTATGACCGACAGCTCCCAGGTCGAGCGGACACGCGCCGCCGCCGGGACGTTCGGCAACGAGTTCTCCGCGTTCTTCCGACTACGCGGCGTCGGCAACACGACCAAAGGCTTCGGCTTCGAGTGGAATGTGGACCCGACGTCCGGGGTCGGGCGGTACTTCGCGCGCTGCGCGCCGGGGTCGAAGAAGATCAGCTTCTACTACATGAGCGGGGCGACGCCGGTCTGGTTCGGCGAGGCGAACCTGGCCGGGGAGGCGTACTACGGCCGCGTCTGGTACGGCTACCGCGTCACCTCCACGATCGAGGAGACGACGAAGCGGCGCTTCCGGGTCTACCTGGACGGGTCGCTCGTGTTCTCGTTCCTCTGGACTACCGCGCCTCACTCGGGCGGCACAATCGGTGTCTTCCACGAGGACGCTACCAACCGTTACGTGGAGTGCAGCGAGGCGGAGGTGGCGAGGCTGCCCGCCGACTACGACTACATCGGCATCAACCCGTAGGAGACGACGATGGCGACAAAGAATGAGTACACCAATATAATCCTCAAGCGGCTGCTCGATTGGGACCACCTCGGGGCCTACCTCTTCGACTACATGATGGACGAGCTGCGCGCCGCCTTCGCTCGCGTCTACGACAAGGACGGCACGTTCGGCAGCACGAAAGTCACGATCGCGGCGAGCGGCAACGATGAGTTCGATCTGTCGTCGCAGCAAGGGACCGACGGGCGAGGCTGGTTCCTGGAGAGCGGGCTGCTGTACAGCTCGGTCGACTACGAGCAGAACGTGCCGTTCGAGAATACCAACACCGTCATCTATGACATCGGCCTTCGGCGCGCCCTTGTGCCCATCGGCGTTCACAACGGCTCGCGCTCTGGCGTGCCGGAGTACAAGCGGTGGCAGGAGCGCATCGGGAAAGTCGGAACCCCCGACAGCATTGGCACCGGTCTCTCGTCCAACGTGTACCTCAACCTCCCCGCCTCCATCTGCGACAACGACCGCACGCACGCTGGCCGGAAGGTCTTGGCGTGGAAGGTCGACCCGCTGTCGAGCGAGGAGGCCGTCGCGATCCAGTTGCTCACCGTCGAGTTCACGGGCAGCGTGAACCGCGTTCTTTCCAACGACTTCTTCGGAGGCGACTCGAAGGACTCCACGGCCGCGAACTACCGCGTCTGCCTTCTCGGCCCGCGCGTGACGCGGCAGAGCGAGACGCCGCTCCAGAGCGAAAGCAACACGTGGTATGTGGGGCAGATCGTCGGCGCCGGGGCTGGCAACCCGCCGACAAGCCCTTCGGTGGCAAACCAGCGGTTGATCGAGTACTCGCTCTCCGACTGGATCGCGCAAGTGGACACGAACAAAGCGCTGTCCGAGGGGAACTTCGGCGTGCGGCAAGCGGCGTCGATCGGCAACTGGTTCCTCGGCGCCGAGGCCGCGTCCGGCGGCGACTACAGCGCGAACGACGCGGCGGGTGGTCGCACCGGTAGCGCCACGACCGCTGGCGGGACTTACTGGGTCGTCGTCGGCGACGACGACGGGTCGGACGCTTTGTTGTTTTACTCGAACCGCGGACGCGAGTGGACGGAGAAGGCGAACCCGAAGGCGTACGACCTCAACGGCGTCGTCTACGATCCCTCCAACGACATCTGGATTTCCGTTGGCGACGCAGACGGCGCCGACGCTTACATCATCACATGTCCGTCGTCGCCGAACCAGACGTGGACCGAGCGCGCGAACGCCAAGAACGTGTCCCTGAACAAGATCGCCACGGACGGTTCGGGCACCTCGATCGCGGTCGGCGCGAACGACGGTTCGGACGTCTACGCGTTGAAGACGACGAACGGCACCTCGTTCAGCGAGCTGTCCCTCGGCGGCTCTGGAGACGTCGGCAACGACATTGCCTACGGCGAGCCGGGCGGCGTGCCGACCTGGGTGGTCTGCGGGCGGAACGGTTCGACGCCGAAAGTTTGGTACAGCATTGACGGCGGTTCGTCCTGGAGCTCGGCTACCGTGCCGGGGTCCTTCGCCGACCCGTGCAAGACCATTGCCTGGAACGGGCGCAAGTTCGTGGTCGGCGGCGACAGCGGCGACATGATGAATAGCGCCGACGGGCAGACTTGGGCGTTCATCCACGACCAGTGGGGCGACCTCAACAACGTCGAGGGCGACACGCTGAACCATGTATTCCTCGGATCGACCGGTGCGCAGTTCTTCGCCTCGCTTGACGACGGCGACACCTGGCAACGCTTGCCGCACTATCCGCATCGGGCGGGCGACGAGACGAATGCCCCGGCGCGCGTGGCGCATGACGGCTACGCGTGGCTCGGCTACGAGGTGGACTTTACCGACGACAAGCTCTGGACGGCGTTCTCGGGCAACACGAACTTCTAACTCGGCAAGGAGGCTTCATGAGCAACGCGATCATAGTCAACGGGAAGTGCTATCCGGTGAACGTGCCGGTGAAGCTGTGGGACGAGACGGGGCTGGAGGTCGTACCGTGGCGCGGCGCCCGCAAACGCCGTCGCTCGATCACCGTCGGCGTATGGCATTGGACCGGCGGGGAAGGAGGAGCGGCCGGACTGTTCCGCGTCCTTCGCAACAAGGGGTACGGCGTCGAGTTCTACATCGACCAAGCGGGAACCATCTGGCAGTTCTGCGATCCCGCGCTCGTCGACACCTTCGATGCTGGGTGGATGAACTCACGCTCGTTCGGCGTGGAGATCGCCAACTACGGCTTCCGACGTCGCGGCGTGCTGCCGCCGAAGAGGGGACGAGGGCGCCCGACCTACCTCTGCAAGCTCAACGGACGGCGCCGGGAGTTCGCCCACTTCTGGCCTGCGCAGTTCGCCGCCGCGATGGCGCTGGCCGACGCGATGTCCAACGCGTGTCCGGTGCCGCGCAGCGTGCCGACGATCGGCGGGCAGGTGGTCAACCCGAACACCCTCGAACCGGAGGAGGCGCAGCACTTCGCCGGACACCTCGGCCACTTCCACATCACCAAGCGCAAGAGCGATCCGGGCCTTGACCTGCTCTCGATGTTCGCCGCGCAGTTCGCCCAGACCATTAGGAGCTGACGCTCCTGTGTGGTAGCCTGACGAGGAGAGGTTGCACGTGAAACGACCTGACTTCAGCGCGCTGCGTGGCCTGCTCGACCGCGTCCTCGAGAGGTGGGACAAGGCGAAGGCGGAGCGCCGCAAGAAGGAGGAGCTGAGGCGTCGCGCGGACGAGATCCTCGCCAAGCACGAGGCGGCGCTGAGAGCCGGGGTCCTGGGCGCGCGCGACCGGCTGGAGCTGGCGGACATCATGCGGGTCAAGGACGTCGACGAGCGGCGGCGCAGGCTGGTCGAGTTCGACGAGCGCGGGCGCCGCCCCCGTCCGAGGTGACAAGTCGGGAGGTGTAGTTATGTTGGGCACTATGTCGCACGCGAAGAGGGCGGCCCTCGTTCTCCTGCTGTACGTGGTTGTGACAACGCTCGCCAGCTGGTCGATCCTGGCCATGTCGGCCCGGGCCCAGCCCGCCGCCGGCGGGGAGCCCGCGGCGGGAGTCGAGGCGGACGGCGGTTCTGCCGCGACGGAGGCGCCAGGCGGGCCCAGGACGCCCGCCGCCGGCGGAGGCGACGGACCGCTCGTCGTCGTCGCCCGCGGCGACACGGCGCCGTTTGGCGGCCTCCTGCTGCGCGACGAGAGGTACGCCGAGCTGAAGGACGCCGAGCTGCTGGTGAACGACGCCGAGTTCCGGGCGCGGCAAGCGGCCAGGGCGCAGGCGGACCTCGAGAAGGTCCTGAGCGCGTGCCTCCAGGTGGAGGAGGAGTCGTTCTTCGGACCGAGCTTCTGGATCGGGACCGCGGTCGGGGTCGTGGCCGCGGTCGCCGTCGGCTGGCTCGGCTTCAAGATCCTCGACGACGAAGGAGGCTAACCGATGCCCGCGCACGACTCGCAGTACCCGGACGAGCACAAGCCGCGGTCGTTCCGCGTGGACCCGTCCGGCATCTCCATGAACTGGCGGTACACGTCGGTGGCCGTCGGGGCGATCTTCGCCGCGTTCGCCGGGACCGGCGGCTACGCCTCCTTCCGGCTGGTGACCGAGGCGCAAGTGAACCAGAAGATCGTCGCCAGCGAGAGCAGGACCACCAGGGAGGTCAAGGCGGTGGACGACAAGGTCGAGGTGCTCAAGACCGAGATCAGCGGGCCCGCCGGGCTGAAGGCGACGATCGGCGACCTGCAGCACGTCCAGCACAGCGACATCGCGATCCGCGAGGCAAGGCGCGTGGTCGACGAGGAGGTCGCGTGCCGGCGCAACGACGACGAGTGCCAGGAGCGGAAGGACTACCAGCGGGAGCGGCTGCGCCGGACGAACATGGAGCGGCTGAAGAACAAGCGGGAGCCGTGCGCCTCGCTCGTATGCGACTGAGCGCGGGGAACCGGGTGTCCTGACGCCGGAGTTCCGGGTACAATACCCGGACGATGGCGACGCTGACAGTAGACAACAGGCACGCGTACGTGGAGGGCGCCCCGCTCCACGCGCAGCGCGCGATCGCGCGCGAGACCAGCTACCTGCAGGCCGGGTACAAGCACACCGCCGGGTTCAAGACGAAGCGGTGGGACGGCAAGCGGAAGCTGGCGTCGATGCTGAAGGACGGGCGAATCAAGGTCCCGGCCGGGCTGGCGCAGGCGGTGGCCGACACGCTGTGCGACGAGGGCGTGCCCGTGCGGACGGTCGACGAGCGCCGCCGCCAGGAGCGCAGCGTGGCCTACGGCTGGGACCCGGGGTGCTCGCTGCGCCCGTACCAGGAGCGGGCGGTCGCGCTCGCGACGACGCCGCGCGGCACGCTCGGCCTGGTCGGCCGCGGGATCCTGAAGCTGCCGCCGCGCAGTGGCAAGACGCTGGTCACCGCCGCCATCGTCCGCGAGCTGGGCGCCCGCGCGCTGTTCATCGTCCCGTCAAAGTACCTGCTGCACCAGGCGAGGGCCGCCATCGGCGACGCGCTCCAGGCCGAGGTGGGGCAGGCGGGCGACGGCGAGTGGGAGCCGCGCGACGTGACGGTCGCGACGGTACAGACGCTGTGCAGCCGGCGCGGGAAGAACACCAAGAGGGAGCCGGCCGCGCCGGAGTACACCGAGCTGCTCGCTCGCTCCGACCTGGTCGTGTTCGACGAGTGCTTCCCGGCGGGGACCATAGTCGGCGACAAGCGAATCGAAAAGATCCGAATCGGGGACGAAGTCCCGTCCTTCGACGAAGGTAGCCGACGAGCAGTGAGCGGGCGGGTCGTACGCCTGTTCAAGAAGCGGTGCGTCGAGTTGGTCAGGGTTCGTTTTATCTGCGGGAGGTCGCTGGTCTGCACTCCTAACCACCCCTTGTACTCGTCGCGCGGGTGGGTCCGCGCCGACAGCTTGACTGAAGGATCGGAGGTGCTGCGTGTCGATGACAACGATGGCGTGCACCGGCTGCGGACAGCCGGTGATCAAGACCAGAAAGAGACCGACCGCCTATTGCGAAGCGTGCCAGGCGGCGCGGCGATTGGCCCGGCGAAAGAAGGTCCAAACCGAGTGCGCCTGGTGCGGGGCGCAGATCCAGTTGAGCGGGCGCCTCGGTCTGCAAGCGGCGAATCGGGGACGGGGGTACTGCTCGAAACAGTGCAAAAAGAAGTGGATGAAGCGGCGCTGGTCGGAAACGATGGCGGCGACGAACCGGAAGCACGCGTCAGCTCGGATGAAGAAGAACAACCCGTCAAGGAGACCGGATGTGCGAGCGAAGATATCGCGAACGCTGCGACTCATCGGACACCGTCCGCCGTGGACCGGCGGCAAGGGGCGAGGGACGACACGACCGCAGCGAGCGCTTCTAGCGGCGCTAACGAGAATCCAAGACGGGTGGACGGCCGAGCTGCCGATCGGCGTCAGAGGAGTCTCGGGGCTACCGAGGTGCGTCTACGTGGACCTGGCGCACGAGGCGAGCAAGACGGCGGTGGAGGTGGACGGCGGAAGCCACTGCACGCTCAAAGCTCAAGCGTCGGACCGGAAAAAGGAGCGGTTCTTAGCTGGTCGCGGGTGGACCGTGTTGAGGTTCTCGAACCGGGAAGTGACGGAAGGTTTGGAGGCGTGTGTCCGGACGGTCACGTCTACAACCTCGAAGTCGACCGGTTCCACACGTACACGGCCGACGGCTTCGTAGTCCACAACTGCCACCACCTCTCGTCCGACGAGTGGCGCAAGGTCGTGCGCGAGAGCGACGCGCCGTACAAGATCGGGCTGAGCGCGACCGCGTTCGTCGACCGCGAGGAGGAGGCGGAGCTTGGCGTGATCTGGCTGCGCGCCTGCACGGGCGAGGTCCTGGTCGACCTGTCGTGCAGCGACCTGATCAGGCAGGGCTACCTCGTCCGCCCGGAGATCCGCGTCCACGCGATCCGCGAGCCCGACCTCCGGCGGCGCGGCTGGAGCACGAAGCTGCACCGCGACGCGATCTACAGGAACGAGCACCGCAACCGGAAGATCGCCGAGCTCGCGTGCGGGCACGCGGCCGCCGGCCGGCGGACCGTCGTCGTCACCAGCAGGCTCGAGCAGGTCGGCGCCATCACGCGCTTGCTTGGACAGACGCGTGTCCGCTTTGCGCGCGTGGTCGGGCAGACGCCTCAGTCGACACGCGACCGACAGGTCTCGCGCCTGCGGCGCGGCGAGCTCGACGCGCTCGTCGGCACTGTGCTGGACGAGGGCGTCGACATCCCCGAGGTCGACGCGGTGGTCAACGCCGAGGGCGGCGCCGACGACAAGACCACGTACCAGCGCCTGCGCTGCCTGACGCCGCACCCAGGCAAGGCGCGCGCGTACGTCGACGACTTCGTCGACCTGACGCACCCGTACTTCGCGGCGCACTCGCTCAAGCGGCTGGCCGTGTACCGGTCCGAGCCCGAGTTCCGCGTCGCGGTCCGCTGAGCTTTCCTGTTTACTCCGGCCGGCCGGCGGCGGTATTATACCGGCTCGCGCGCTGTTTGGAGAAGAACGGGAACGTGCCTACAATCAAACTACCCCCGCCCCTCGCGGCAGTTAGACCGGTTCCGGTTGGTCCCGGGTCCCGTTCTTCGGCTGCGCGCGAAGCGAGGGGCGGGCGGCTCCAACTCGAGGAGGTGGGACGTGGCTAAGCGCAAGCGGCCGGACGAGTGGGTCCGGCTGGACGAGGCGTACGACGCGCTGACGCGAGAGGCGTACGCGGTGTGGGTCAGGATGATGCTGGTGCCGTCGTCGTCGCTGGAGGGCGCCGGCCTGGCTGGGCTCGCGCGGGTGTTCCGGTACAAGGAGCGCGGGTTCCGCGAGGTCCTGCGCGAGCTGCGCAACAAGGGGTACCTGCGAGTGGTCACCCCGCCGCGGCCGGGGCAGAAGGCGGCGATCGAGATCGTCAAGAAGCCGGTGCTGGTCGGCGCTGACAGGTTCGTCAGGTTCTAGGAGGGCGGCGTGCGCGAGAGGCAGTCGAGGAAGTACCGGAAAGTCAGCGCGCGGCTGTGGAACGACCCGAGGTTCAGGTCGCTATCGCTGCCCGGACCGAGCGGGCAGTTCCTCTACTGGTTCCTGCGGACGGGGCCGCAGGCGAGCATCGTGCCGGGCCTGTTCGAGGCGCGGGCGCCGGGCTTGGCGGATCGGCTCGGCTGGAGCGTCGACGACTTCAAGCGGGAGTTCAAGTCGCTGTCGTCGACGTCGCCGCCGCTGGCGCTCGCCGACTGGGACGCGGGGCTCGTGTGGATCCCCGACGCCGTCGACGACGACCGGCCGCAGTCTGTCAACACAGTCAAGTCGTGGCAGAACTCGTGGGACGAGCTGCCCGACTGCGAGCTGAAACTTGAAGCGTATCAAGCACTTAGAAATTGCATGTCACATGCCATGTCACATGCTTTTGCAGAAGCATGTCGCCGACCATGTAACACTCAGACACAGACACAGACACAGACGCAGACACAGACGCAGACACACCGCGCTATGCGCGGTGACGCGCGTACGCGCGAGGCGCAGGCGCAAGCGCGTGAGGAGAAACCTCGGCAGGCCGGCGTCGACCACTCCCGCCTGCGAGAGGCGCTCGTCGCCGCGAAGGGGAAGAAGTCGACCGGCCGGCCGGCGCCCGTCGACGATAGCCCGTCAAACCCCGAGCTGTTCGGCCTGCGGTTCAAGGATCGATCCAAGCTGATCCGGTTCCTGGAGTCCGAATACGCGAAGGGCGCGGACCTGCGGCGGCAGAGAACGCTGCTCGCGAAGATCGAGGACGAAGTCGTCCGCGTGTACCGCGCCGCGAGGTGGCGCGCGACGGGCAACGACTACGTGAAGCTCGGCGAGGCCGGGCGGAAGGCGGCGCGCGCGATCGGAGTAGCGTGCGTCGGGCACGGCCTGGCGCCCGAGCAGGTGGTCGCGTACTGGCAGGACCCGGAGAACAACTTCACCAACATGGCGTTCCCGTCGCTCTCGTTCATGGGCGGCGAGAAGAACATCGAGCGGGCGGCGGCGGCGCTCAAGCCGGCGAGGGCCGGGCGGTCGACGGCGGCGAGGCGCGGGCACAGCTACGACGACGGCGGCGAGCTGCACCCGCGGCTGCGCGAGGCGCTGGTCGAGGCCGGCCTGCTCGAGGTCGCGCGGTCGACGACGAACCGCGAGCTGATGACGGTGCAGAACGCGGCGCTCGCGGTCCTCGAGGGCCGCGACCCGGGGATGAGCCACTTCCTGCGCAGGCAGGCGGAGGCGGTCGTCCACCTGTTCAAGGAGGGAGGCTGACGTGACGAGAGGCAACTACGACTGGCAGAGGCGAGCGACGGTGCGCGAGTTCCCGTCGTACGGGTCGCACGGCGACGTGGAGTGCTTCAACTGCGGCGAGGCGACGGGAGGAGAGCCGCTCGACACCGAGTACCCGGACGGCGTCGGCAGGTTCCGGCAGACGTGCCCGGCGTGCGGCTACCACACGTACTACGACTTGAGGGACGGTCGGAAGGAGGAGGGCTGACGCGGCGAAGCGACGAGAGCGGCGGCAAGCCGAATAGGCAGGACCGGGTAACGAAGAACAAGGAAAGGAGTGAGCAATGACCTACGAGGAAGCGAAGGCGGCGTGTGACGATCGTTGCGGCATCTACCGCACGGCGACGAAGGTGATGTACTGGAAGCGGGCCGACACCGACCTGGACGGCCGCGTGTCGTCGGGCGACAAGGCCGAGACGGACTGGTGCGTCTACGACCCGCGGTCCGACGAGAACACGGACATCGGGTTGACGCCCGAAGAGGAGAGCTAGTGGCGAACAGGTACATCACGACGGAGAAGGAACTCAGGGATGACCTCACCAACCTCCGCGCCTCGCACGAGGCGGCGGCGCGGCGGGCCGTGCTGCCCGGAGGATAGATCGATGAAAGAGAAGACCAGACGATTTTACCTGGACAACAGCGAGTTGCTGAGCGCAGCCGAGTGCCTGGAGAGCTACGCCCAGGCGCTCGACGACGATGGAGAGCCGGACGCCGCCGGGGTCGAACGCGACACAGCCGAGACCATGCGGCACATCGCCTTCCAGGCGCAGGGAGGCAAGCCCGTTCGAAACGCGGCCGGGCTATTGTTGCCCACGATCGAGATCATGGTGCGCGCCACGGTGGAAGTGGAGGATGTGTAATGCGTGGGAGCTATTTGAACGACCCGTGCCGCGAGCTGCGTACCGGCGAACCAGACGACGGACCAACCAGGCCGGCACCTGGAACGCGACTATTGAGGCGGCGCGGTGACACCACCTGGTCGTCGTTGGTTATCGAGATCTGCACGGTGCAGCATCGAGGCGGTCTCGAGGTCGAGGAGGTCTATGCCTTGCACGAGTCGGGCTTGACGTTCAGCTGGTCCCCACTGTCGGGCTGGCCCGGGCGCTGGACGGTGCGGGTGATGGAGCCCGCCGAGCCGGTTGTCGGTAACGGGCCGATGTCGGGCAAGACGCCGGTAGAGGCTCTGCGCGCCGCTGTCGAGAGGTACAGGTCTCCGGCCTGGTCGGCCGAGGTGAAGTTGTTGGAGAGGTTGGAACAAGGAGGATAGACAGATGAAAGAGAAACTATTGTTTGCTGTGCACCTGGGCTTGGTGGGCGACCGCCCTGCCGGGATAATCATGCAGAACCATTGCCTGCCGATCGCGTTTTCGCACGCGTCGTGGGAAGGAGATGACGGCCGGGTGCACGCCGAGGCGGGTTTCGCCGCGTGTTGGGAAGCCACGGCCGACGTGGAGGAGTTCTTCGCGTACCTGGGCCTGTCGAGCATCGAGAACGGGCTGCTACGCCCGGGCTCCAAGGATGTGAGGCCGAACGGGATGCACGTCTACGAGGTGGAGTACGATGAGGAGGGCGTATCCGACGATGAGGACGACGAGGAGTTCTGGTGGGTTCACCTCTCAGGCGGTACCCTTCGTAGACCGACGGCGGAAGAACTGGAGCCGCTCACGCGCGGACAGGCCCCGTGGGGAGGGATGGTGCTGTGAAACCAAGTGTTAGCGTATTGTTGGAGCCGGTCATGGGTACGACGAGCGCGATGAATGAGTTGCGGAGTTTGCTGGAGGATTACGGTTACCTCGCCTCCGAACTCGCCGCCCCCGGTGAGGCGGTCGGCACCGAGGAGAAGAGGTGAGGACCCACGACGAGGTCGAGGACTTCAAGGTCCGGACGAAGAAGGATGGCGACACCTTCACCCGGGCGAAGCACGTCTCGCTGTACCGCGCCTGCGTGCCGCGCGACTTCTGGGACGTGCGGCCCGACGACGTCGCCCACAACGTCGAGGCGTTCCGGTCGTACGTCGTGCCGTACTGCACGCGGCTGGACCGCGCGCGGGCCAGCGGCTACGGCCTGTTCTTCGAGGGCGACAACGGGGTCGGCAAGACGATGTTCCTGTCGTACGTCCTGGGCTACGCGGTCGAGCGCGGGTACCTCGCGTACTACACGACGGTCCTCGACCTGGACTTCGACCTTAAGCGCGGGTTCGGCGACCGCGAGATCATGGGCCGGATGGACCAGCTGCTCGACTCCGACTTCCTCGCGCTGGACGAGCTGAGCAAGGAGCAGTTCAGGTCGGGCGACTCGTGGATCCGGACGCAGGTCGAGCGCGTGCTGAAGCGGAGGCACGACAACAACATGCCGACGCTGGTGGCGTCGAACGCCAGCGCGAAGAAGGTCGGGCAGGCCTACGGCGCGACCGTCGCGTCGGTCCTGGCCGGGAAGTACCAGCACGTCGTGTTCGACGCCGGCGACTACCGGGACCGGCTGAGGTCGCGGATGCGGGAGGACATGGGCTATGAGTGAGGGGCGGCGCAGGTTCGCGGTCGACTACTACGCCGGCGCGTACAGCGGGACGCGCGTCGTGCTGGCGCGCGACGCTGCGGAGGCGGTCGAGATCGTCCGCGCGTGGGTACGCCGGCAGATGTCGTCGCCGATGTACGCGGACGGCTACGAGGCGCGGGAGTGCGATGGCTGACTACGACCGCGACTTCGAGCTCGAGGTCCTGGCGCAGTGCCTCAAGGACCCGAAGTACCTGCGCGAGGCGTCGCGGGTGCTGGACCGCCGGCACTTCGTCGTGCCGGAGCACGCGTGGGTGTGGCGGCTGATCAAGGAGACCTGGGCGGCCGCGAGCGAGGTGCCGAAGCCCGCGCTGTTCAAGGCGCGCGCCGACGCGGACTTCCGAGACACCGACGAGCGGCGCGGGTACTTCGACGTGGTGGTCGCGATGTTCCGCCACGACACGCCGGCGCCGCGCACCGCGCTGGAGGAGCTGCGGCGGTTCGTCCGCACCGCCGACCTGCAGATCGCCATCGAGGAGTCGGTCAAGCTGCAGGAGCGCGGCGAGTGGGACGAGGCGTGGGACCCGATACGGAGCCTGGTCCGGACGGACGTGCGCCGCACGGGCTACCGCGTGTCGCGCTGGATCGAGGAGTTCGACGAGCGGCAGCGGCAGCGGCGCCACCGGCGCGAGCACCCGGAGATGTACCGCTCCATCCCGACCGGGTTCCGCGCGCTGGACCGCGTCATCACCGGCGCGCAGGAGGGCGAGCTGTGCGGCGTGATGGCCACGACCAACCGCGGCAAGTCCGCGATGGCGGTCAACCTCGGGTTCAACGCGATCTCCCGCGGGTACAACGTCGTGCACTTCTCGACGGAGATGGGGCACCTGAAGGTGGCGCAGCGGTACGACAGCCGGTTCACGCAGTACGAGTACCGCAAGTTCAAGCGGTTCGACTTCACCGACGAGGACCTGGCCAAGATCGACGAGATGGTCGCGCGCAGCACGCGGAAGTACCGCGGCCGGCTGCGGATCATCTCGACGCCGCTGCGCTCCTGCGACATCGACCTGATACGCGGGGTGGTCGAGGACATGCGCGTCGAGATGCCGAGCGTCGACATGGTCGTCGTCGACAGCGGCGACCACCTGCAGGCGCGCGGCCGGTTCGAGAAGAAGTACGAGGCGGAGGGCTCGAACTTCTGGGACCTGAAGGACTTGGCGGAGGACCTGGAGATCCCGGTCTGGGTGACGCTGCAGGCGAAGCAGGAGTTCGAGACCAAGCTCGCGACGACGCGCGCGTCCGGCGGCGCGTACGCCAAGTCGCAGATCGTGGACTTGCTCATCTCTATCAACGAGCCCGGCGAGCGGTCGCGTGTCGCCGCCGTGACGTCGGACAGCGCGGACGTGCCGGCGCCCACGCACCGCGCGGACCTCGAGCTGTTCGTCGCGAAGTACCGGGACGACGAGAGCAAGTTCTTCATCCCGATCGAGACCGACCTCAAGCGGATGCTGATCAAGGAGTTCGACGCGATGGGTGGCGCGGAGTGACGGGCAGGGTGTTCGACTTCGGCCGGCTGTCGTCGGTCGCCGAGATACAGGGCAGCGCGCGCGACTACCTGAGGCTGTGCCGAGCGGCGCCGACCAGGATGGCGAAGTCGCTGATCGGGTCGATCGCCCTGGTGCCGAACCCTCGCCTGCCGCCGGGGACCGTCGTGATGCGCGACGCGCAGGTCCGGCTCGTCGAGATCGTCAACCTCGACGACGAGGGCGTGGATGCCGATTGACCCCTCGTCGTGGGTGGAGGAGAACCTCGACGGCGCGCGCAGGCGCGGCGGCTCGTACGAGGCGACGTGCCCGTTCTGCGGGAAGGCCGGCCACCTGTACGTCAACGGCGAGGAGGGCTACTTCACCTGCTTCAAGTGCGGCGAGAGCGGGCGCGACCTGGTCAAGCTGATCGCGGAGGTCGAGGGGATCACCGCGAGGGAGGCGCGGCGACGGATGTTCCGCGACGCCGTCAAGTTCAAGCGGCGCCCCGAGTCGGCGGCCGAGGTGGGCGGGCGGCTGGCCGCGTTGCGCGGCCGCGAGCCCGAGGGGAGCGTCGACATCCCGCCGCCGGCGACGCTCAACCTCGTGTGGGACGGGGCGCGCTGGCGGATGCCGCGCTACCTGTCGGACCGCGGCGTGTCGCGCAGGCTGGCGCGCCGGCTCGGCCTCGGCTGGTGCGGAGCCGGCCTGTGCGCGGAGGCGCCGTCCGCGTGCGAGTTCCCGGAGGGGACGCGAGACTGCGTTGAGCAGGACCGCTGCCGGTACGCGCACCGGATCGTGCTGCCGTTCTCTTGCCCTAACGGGCGCAGCTTCACGACCAGGTCGACGGCACCCGACGTCGAGCCTAAGTACCTCAACCCGCCCGGGCCGAAGGGGCGGCTGCTCTACGGCTGGCCGCTCGTCGAGCCCGGCGCGGACGTCGTGCTGGTCGAGGGGCCGTTCGACACGATCCGCCTCGCGTCGCACGGGCTGGCGTCGCTCGCGGTGATGGGCCTGTCGCTGAGCGGCGCGCAGCGGTCCTTGTTGGCACAGCTGCGTCCGTCGTCAGTGACGCTGATGCTTGACGCGGGTGTCGAGACAGAGGCGCAGGGGATGGCGGCCGCGCTCGTCGGTGTCGCCGGCGAGGTGCTCGTCGCGCGGCTGCCGGACGGCGTCGACCCCGGCGAAAGCACGCGGGAACAGGCGTGGTCCGCGTTCCGCGGCGCCGAGCGGTACAGGGCGTCGCTGGCGGGGCGCGCCGCCTCGATCGGCAGGAAGCTTCGGGCTGTCGCTTCGGAGTTTACTCGCCGACGCGGCGGTGGTAGATTAGACGATCCGGGCTACGGTCCGGGGACAAGGAGGCAGGCGTGAAGGTTCCGAGCTGCGCCGGGACGTACGAGCCCGGCAACGTGGACTGCGACGGCGGCGGGCGCAAGAGGGAGAAGCCGTGCGCCTGGCGCGACGGCTGCCGGGACTTCAAGGACTGGTGCGCGGACCAGGACGTCGACCGCGAGGAGGCGGTCGCGGGGTGCGAGTCGATCGAGGCGCTCGAGGCGCGGATGCGCGGCGTCGACCTCGACGAGGAGACGGGGCAGGCGAAGGGCACGCTCGCTCAGGTGTTCGCGCGCGAGGAGGCGCGCGCCGTCGAGATCCCCGTCGAGTGCTGGCAGCTGCACCTGCACTGGGAGAACCTACTCCGCGACCGGTTCGGAGACGCTCGCGTGTACTCGCACCTCCACCGGCAGGGGATCCCCAAGGTCGTCGTGACGCCGGGCTCGTTCTACCCGGTCGACCGCGCCGCCCGCTCGCGGTACGTGGTCTGGTATTGCAAGGCCGAGCGCGGGCTCGACGTCGGGCTGGCGGTCGTGCACCTGGTCGCCACGTTCCGCGACGTCGCGATCCAGCTGCCGTTCGACGAGGAGCTGCTGCGCAAGAGGCTCAGCGCCGCGACGCTGTCGAAGCTCCGGCCGGAGGGGAAGCCGGACGGGCAGTTCAAGACGATCTGCCGGAGGCTCGGCCACGAGGGCGTCGGGCTGGCGGTCGGCGTCGTCCAGAAGCTAGTCGAGCGCGGCGACTACGAGCTGCCGAAGTACGAGGGGTAGGAATGAAGCCAGTGGATCAAGACAGGTTCGGCGACGGCCACGGCAACTGTTTCGCGGCGTGCGTCGCGTCGGTGCTCGAGTTGCCGATCGATGAGGTGCCGAACTTCTGCGAGGGGTGGAACGAGGAGTGGTTCGACGAGTTCCTCGGCTGGCTAGCCGAGCGCGGCCTGTCGGCGGTCGAGCTGTGGGTGACGTCGGAGTGGAGGCCGAACCCGGGGCAGGTCTGCATCCTGTCTGGCAAGTCGCCGCGCGGCGACTTCGACCACGCCGTCGTCGGCGAGTGGACCGGCGAGGAGTTCCGCGTCACGCACGACCCGCACCCGTCGCGCGACGGTCTCAAGGGGGCGTTCCTGCAGGCCGCGTACTTCATACCGCTGGACCCCCGGCCGTTCTTCGCGAGCAGCTGGAGGCCCACTGGCTGCGGCCGATCGCAGGTTGCCGTTGTTTCTTGTGCGCGAGATACGAGGCGAGCGATGAAGCAAGGTGACTGGACAACGATCTACCCGACCAGCAGGCAGGACCCGAAGAACCACCTCGCCACGATCGTCACCATGCTGGAACAAAGCACGGTCGTCTACAGCGTGACGACGCGGTGCGGGAGACAGTTCTACTACCCTGGCAAGCTGAAGAAGGACGGCCGGGGACGGCGTCTGTTCGCCGACTGCAAGGTCTGCCGCATGGCCGCTGAGAGCGACGGGAGGCGCTAGTGATGTTCTCTCGTAAAACGTCCGGGGTGTATCGAATCCTTTGCACGATAACCGGTAAAGAGTACGTCGGCAGTTCCGAAAGCGTCGGTAGGCGGTGGAGCCAGCATCGGACAGACTTGCGCGGCGGATACCACGCGAATCCGCACTTACAACGAGCATGGGACAAGTATGGGGAGCGAGGTTTTAGGTTGGAGGTTTTGGAGAAGTGCGCGCCAGCGGATCTTCAGAACCGCGAGCAGGCGTGGATTGACGAGCGTAGTCCGGAGTTGAACATCTCGCCCAACGCCGGACCGCCGTTACGCGGGCGGAAGATGTCGAAGGCGCAGCGCGAGAAGCTGCGGCCGTACTGGGACTCGCAGAAAGGGAAGCCGGTAAATCCGCCAGGCGAGCCGTTGTCTCCGCAGCACCGGGCGAGCATAAGCGAATCGATGAAGGGTAACACCTATCGGCGCGGGAAGGAGTCGAGCGCAGAGGCGAAAGTTAAGTTGAGTGCGTCGCTGAAGAAACATAATCAGGAAGTTCCTCGGAGCGAGGAGTGGAGAGGCCGTCTTAGTCGATCGCTGAATGGACACATTGTGTCGGAAGAAACGAAGCGTAAGTTGTCGCTGACGCAGAAAGCGCACCAGGCGAAGCACGGCAACCCGATGGAAGGCAAGGCGCGACCTGATCTTGCAGAGCGTAATCGTCAACGAGTGTGGGATAAGGAGGCTAGAGAGGCGGCGAGGAGGCGAACTGCGGCAAGAGAACGAATCGACGGGAGGTTAGCGTGACCACGAAGCGATCGCCCGAAGGTTTTGTGCACCTCCATACGCATTCGGATTACAGCACTTTGGACGGCTGCGCGAAGGTGGACGACTACGTCAAGGCGGCGGCGGAGCGCGGCAACCCGGCGGTGGCGCTGACCGACCACGGCACGATGCGCGGCGCGTTCGCCCTGACCGAGTCGTGCAAGAAGCGCGGCGTCAAGCCGGTCTACGGGGTCGAGCTCTACGTCTGCGACGACATGGCGCGTAGGGGCCTTACTGACGCGGAGAAGAACGCGGTCGCCGGCGGCGAGCAGAACAAGGCGCGGCGTCGCGAGCTGATCAAGGCGGAGGAGGAGCGGGCCGGCGTGCGTCGCACCGCGCACCTGACCGCGTGGGCGCTGACCAACGAGGGGCTGCGCAACCTGTACCGGCTGACGAGCAAGGCGTGGGACGGCGGCTACTACTACCGGCCGCGCGTCGACGTCGACGCGATCTGCGCGCACGCCGACGGCGTCGCGGTCGGCACGGGCTGCGTCGGCTCGGCGATCTACGGGGCCGTGTTCGAGAAGAGGCCGCGCAAGGCCGACGCGATCTTCGGCAAGCTTGACGACGCTTTCGGCGACAGGCTGTACCTCGAGGTGATGCCGCACAGCCTCCGCGACTACCGCCAGCACAAGGCGAACCGGCACGCGCTGTTCCTCCGGCAGTTCGCGAAGCACCGGCTGCTCGCCACCCAGGACGCGCACTACATTGCGCAGAAGGACGCGCGCCACCACGACGTCCTGCTGGCGATCGGCACGCACGACGTGCTCGGCGACCCGGAGCGGTTCCGGTTCGACGGCTCGCAGTTCTGGTTCAAGACGCGCGAGGAGATGGCGCAGTCGTTCGCGCGCGACCACCCGTACATCGAGCCCTCGGAGCTGGAGGAGGCGCTCGAGTCGACGGTCGAGCTGGCCGGGCGGTGCGACGCGCTGATCGGGATCAACCCGCTGAAGTGCCTGCTCCCGCCGGTCGAGCTGCCCGACGGGTTCGCCGACGAGTACAAGTACCTCGAGCACCTGGTCGTGCTCGGGAAGTCGGAGCGCGGCATGTCGGAGCGGGTGAAGCGGCTGGCTGAGAGGGAGGGCGTGTCGTACCGGCACGCGCACCGCCGGTACGTGGAGCGCGCCGGCCACGAGCTGAACGTCCTGCGCAAGTCCGGCTTCGTCGCGTACTTCCTGATCCTGCGCGACCTCTACCAGTGGGTGCGCAAGGAGGGGATCGCGCGCGGGCCGGGGCGCGGTAGCGCGGCCGGCTCGCTCGTCGCCTTCCTGCTCGGCATAACCGACGTCGACCCGATCGAGCACCGCCTGCTGTTCGAGCGGTTCATCGCGCCGGGCCGGATCAACATGCCCGACATCGACTGCGACTTCGCGGACGACCGGCGCGCCGAGATCGTCGAGTACCTCCGCGAGAAGTACGGCGAGGACAAGGTCGCCGGCATCTCGACGATGGGCGAGATGAAGGGGAGGCAGGCGCTGAGAGACGTGGCGCGCGTGTACGAGATCCCGTTCCAGCGGGCGGCGGTCGCGGCCGGCGCGATACCCGATGAGCCCGGTGGCGATAGCGCGATCGAGGAGGCGGTGCAGCGGTCCGAGCACTTCCGCAAGTTCCGCGAGGAGTACCCGACCGTGGTGCGCCACGCGGCCGCGCTAGAGGGGATAACCAAGACGATCGCGCAGCACGCCGCCGGCGTCGTCACCTCGCCGGTCCCGCTCGTCGACGTGGTGCCGGTGGAGGTGCGCCGCCCGCCCGGCGGCGAGGTCCGCGTCACGGCGTTCGACATGAGGGGCGTCGAGGGGATCGGCCTGCTGAAGATCGACGTGCTCGGGCTCAAGACGGTCACGCTCCTCGAGGACGCGCGGCGGATGGTCGAGTCGCGGACCGGCCGCGAGTGGGACCTGCTCGACCTGCCGCTCGACGACCGCGAGACCCTCGACGCCTTCACCGCGCGGGACTTCGTCGGCGTGTTCCAGTTCGACACGCCCTCGTCCCACTCCGTCTGCGACGGAATGAAGTTCGAGGTGTTCGACGACATCGCGGCGGTGAACGCCATCAACCGGCCGGGGGCGCTCGCCTTCGCGGACGAGTTCAAGAAGCGGCGGAAGGACGCGGCCCTGGCCAGGCGCGACGTGTTCCACCCGAAGGTCAGCGAGATCACGAGGGACAGCCTCGGCCTGATGATCTACCAGGAGCACGTCATCCGGGTCCTGACCGACGTGGCCGGGTACTCGCCGGCCGACGCGGACAAGCTGCGCAAGAAGATCGGCAAGAGCGAGGGCGAGGCCGCGCTCGAGGTCGAGCGCGGGGTGTTCACGCAGGGGTGCCGCGAGACGACGAAGGACATGGACCGCGACACGGCGGAGCGGCTGTTCGACGCGATCGTCAAGTTCGGGCGGTACGGCTTCAACCGCGCGCACGCCGTCTGCTACTCGATGCTCGCGTACTGGACGATGTACCTGAAGCGGCACCACCCAATCGAGTTCTACTGCGCGCTGATGCGGAGGGAGAGCGACGCGCAGAAGATCCAGCGGTACGCGAAGGACGCGAAGGGGCACGGCGTTGACACGCTCCTGCCGGACGTCAACGTGTCCGGCGCGGGGTTCTCGGTCGACTACGGGGCGAGCGCCGTGCGCGGGTCGCTGATAGAGATCAAGGGCCTGGGCGAGGCGGCGGTCGGCGCGATCGTGGAGGAGCGCGAGAGGGGCGGGCCGTTCAAGGACGCGGTCGACTTCGTCGCGCGGTGCCGCAGCAAGAAGGTCACCAAGCGGACCGTCGACGCGCTCGCCAGGTCGGGCGCGCTCGACTCGCTCGTGCCGAACCCGCGGTGGTTCGCGCAGCGGCTCGGCGAGCAGTGGAAGCACTTCGAGCGCGGCCGGTCCGAGCAGGTCCGCATGGCGATGGAGCGGTCGGCGAGCGCGCACCAGTGGACGGAGAAGCAGCGGCTGATCGAGGCGGCGGAGGTGAACCCGCTCGCGACGCCGCCGCACCCGCTAATAGACTGGGAGCCGTGGCTGCGGAGGAACGTGAAGGTTCCGCTCTCCGAGCTGAGCGCGGAGCTGCTCGCCGAGCAGCGTTCCGTGTTCGTCGCCGGCGCGGTGACGGAGCTGGAGGAGCGCGAGGTCGGCGACACCAAGTCCCTCGACGAGTTCCCCGACGAGGAGGTCCGCGAGGCGATCGGGTGGGGCAAGCCGTGGCTGCGGCTGACGCTGGCCGGCCTGAACTTCTCGTGCTGGGTGAAGCTCGACTGGCAGCTCGTCGACGAGTTCCGCGACGCGGTCGACCGGCCGGGGCGCGAGGCGCCGGTCGTGCTCGTGAGCGCGCGCACGCGGCCGGACTGGCAGAACCTCGACGCGCACTTCGTCGCCGGCCTCGACCGGCTGGCGGACGGCGACGGCGTGGCCGCGCTCGACGGACTGACGCTGTGGGAGCGGATGTTCGTCAGCCACCCCGCCGAGACGTACCCGTTCGACAGCAAGGCGGACCGGCGCCTCGCGCAGAAGAACTTGGTCGGGGCGGCGAGGCGGGCGACCGGCTGGTTCTCGGTCATCGGCGTGGTGTCCCGCCTGTTCGAGCGGCGGGACAAGCGGCGGCGGCTGATGGCTTGGCTGGGGATCTCCGGGCCGCGCGACTACATCGACGTGGTCTGCTTCGGCTCGGCCTGGCCGGAGTACCGCGCGCACATCAAGCGCGGCGCGCTCGTCAAGCTGCGGCTGAAGAAGCTGGACGACGGGACGGTCGTCCTCGAGGACAGGCCGGGATCGGTGAGGCTTTACGAGAAGGAGGCGACATGCCGGGAGTGAGACAGATGTGCCAGGACGTGCGGGCCCGGTGCCCGTACTGCGCGAGGTCGCTGGACCTGAGCGACTTCGGCGTCGAGCTGTTCCGCCGAATGCTCCGGGCCCTGGGCCGCGGCGAGCGTGTAGAGGTCGAGGGGTTCGGCGCGTTCCGCGCGCCGGTCGTGAAGGGCCGCAAGGTGCGGGGGTTGAAGGGCAACGTCCGGCTGACCGCGGACAAGCGGATCATCCGGTTTAGGGCGTCGGCGCGGGCGAAGGCGCTCGTCAACCAGGCGCAGGCAGAGGACAAGGACAAGGAGGCGACGAAATGAAGACTGGCAAGAAGGGGATGCCGTCGGTCGAGAAGCTGACCATCGGCGAGGAGACGTTCGAGATTGATGTGGTGGCGGAGTGTAGGATCACCGATCTCGACAAGGACATGGCGGAGGTCGCGGCGCGGATCGCCTACTGGGGCGCGGTGCTCGGCGCCGCTATCGAGGAGCGCGATCTGTGCGAGGCGCGCTACCGGGCGTGGCGCGCGAAGATCAACACGGCCGCGCTAGAGGAGGACCCGAAGATCGCGGAGTGGAAAGTCAAGGCCACCATCGAGGCGGACAAGACTTTCATGCAGTACAAGGAGGCGTCGGCGCGCGCCGAGCACAACGTCGCCACTCTGAACTACCTGATCCGGGCGCTGATGGAGAAGTCGCCAAACCTTCGGAGCAAGGGGGCGCGCGAGCGCGCCGAGCTCGACGCTACCGACATGAGCACCCCGTCCGATAGGACGGCTGCCGGCCACAAGCGACAGCTGCGGTCGCAGAAAGATGGGGGCCGCTAGGCCCCGCAACCAAGCAACCAAGTCCCGATAGGAGGGAACGACATGCCAATGGACACCAAGAGAATGAACCAGAAGCGGGAGCAGGTTCGGCGCACGTCCGGACGCGGCGCCGGCGGCGACCTGTGGACCATCAAGGAGGGCGAGTGGCTCGTGTTCGTACACGGGCAGACGTACCCCGACGACGACAACGAGCTGACGCGCGGGTACAACTTCATCGAGGTGGTGCAGCACTACGGCGTCGGCGGCAAGCGCGGCGGGCGCATGTGCCTGGACCCGACGGTGAACCCGGCGATCTTGCACCCGATTGTGCAGGAGTTCCTCGCCAAGCGGAAGAACTCCTTCAAGGTCACGGAGGACACGCGCTGCCCCGTCGACGACGGCATCAGCGCCGGCGAGATCTCCGGGGCCGACGCAGAGCGGCAGACCGGTCAGACCAAGTGGCTGTTCGGCGTGACGCCGATGTTCTTCCGCGCCGACAGCAACGACGACTGGGCGAAAGTGAAGTTCGAGCCTCGCGTCCTGATCGCCGGCATCCAGATCTTCAACCAGCTGACGGGGAAGATCATCGACATGGCGCCGGCCGACCCGACCGACCCTAACGCGGCGACGCTGTTCAAGGTCGTGCGGACGGGCAGCGGCTTCGGCGACACCGAGTACGAGATCGACGTGCACACGCCGACGGTGCGCGAGCCGCTCCGCTTGGACAAGGCGCAGCGCAAGGCGGTCGAGGAGGCCACGAAGCCGGGCGGGTCGTGCGACCTGTTCCGCGTCCTGGCCAACCTGATGTCGTCGCCCACCGCGCTCAAGGCGCAGATGGCGGGCGTGGCCGTCGACGAGAGCGACGCGTCCGAGGACGCCGACGACGGCAAGCGCGACTGCTTCGGGCAGGACTGGGCGGACGACGACGAGTGCCGCGCCTGCCCGGACAGCGACGAGTGCAGGGAGGCGTGCGGCGGTGCCGGCAAGGGCGCCGGCGGCGCCGAGCCTGCCAACGACCGGGAGCCGGCCGACGACGAGTCGGCGGACGACGACGCGGGCGGGGACGACGGCGACCGCGAGCGCCCGCCCTGTTACGGCGACTACGAGGCCGACGATACCGGCTGCCGGAGGTGCGAGATCGCCGGCGACTGCGAGGTCGCGACCCAGAACGCGGACGCGGAGCAGGCCGACATGGCCGGGGCCGCGGACGGCGACGAGCCCGAGCCCGAGCCGACCGGCGGAGAAGGCGAGGATCCGGCGCTGGCCCGCATGGAGGAGGAGGCCGCGCGCCTCGCCTCCGAGAAGCGTGGCGGCAGAGGCAAGGCGGGAACTCGCGGTAAGACTGGCAAGTCCGGCAAGGGGAAGTAACCGTGGCGAAGTCCGGAAGCACGCCCGCGAAGAAGCGGGCCGCTGCGGCCGGGCGCGAGAGGGAGCTGCTCGAGGAGCTGAACAAGGGCGAGGACAACGCGCCCGCGCAGTTCCTCGGCAGCGACCTCCAGGCGCTCAAGATCCGCGGCGTCATCTCCACGCAGTGCGTCACGCTCGACCGCGCGATAGGGCGCGGCGGCGTGCCGCTCGGCCGCCTCACCCTGCTGCACGGCAAGGAGGGCAGCGGCAAGACGACTATCGCGCTGCACCTGATCGCGGAGGCCCAGAAGCGCGGCGGCCTCTGCGTCTACATCGACGCCGAGCACAAGCTCGACCCCGACTACGCCGAGCGCATCGGCGTCGACATCGCGCGGCTGCTGCTGGTGCAGCCAGACTACGTCGAGAAGATGTTCCCGATGGTGGAGAAGGCCGTCGCTATCGCGAAGAAGTACCGCGAGCAGGGCGAGCCGTTCCCGATCCTGTTCGTGCTCGACTCTATCAACGCGCTGCCGACGAAGGAGGAGTTCGAGGCTGGTTGGGAGGACCACCACGTCGCGCCCGACGCGAGGGCGTACAGCTCCAAGCTGAAGAAGCTGATGCCGATACTGAAGCGGGAGGACGTCGCGCTGGTGTTCGTGTCGCAGGTCCGCGAGAAGGTCGGGGTGATGTTCGGGTCGAAGGAGCGGACGGGCGGCGGCAACGCGCCGAAGTTCTACTCGTCGCTGATCCTCGAGACCACGCGGACCGGCGCCGTCAAGGACGGAGACAGGGAGATCGGCAACCTGACGAACGTGCGGTGCAGCAAGAACCAGATCGCCCCGCCCTTCAAGCACGCCGAGTTCAAGCTCGTGTGGGGCAGGGGCATCGACTACGAGGACTCGCTCCTGCAGGAGGCGCTGCGCGCCGGCGTCGTTGAGAAGGCCGGCGCGTGGTTCAGCCACAAGGGCGAGCGGCTCGGGCAGGGCGCGGCGAACGCGGCGAGCACGCTGCGCGGCAACCCGGAGTGGGCCGCGCGGATACTGGAGGAGGTGTCGCCGTGACGGCTCGGAAGAAGAAGGCTGGCGCGCACACGTACCGCGCGCTGTTCACCGCGGACTGGCAGCTGTGCAACTCGCTGCCGCACTCTAAGCCCAGGTCGCTCGACGCGGAGCTCTCGGCGAAGCCCGGACTGACGGACAGGTTCTGCGACCAGCTCGACGTTGTCGCGCAGATCGAGGTGCTCGCGCAGAAGGAGAAGGTCGACGCGGTGTTCTTCCTCGGGGACCTATTCGAGAAGTCGCTGCTCGACGCGGTCACGCTGACCCACGGGGTCGGCGCCGTCGTCAACCTGTCGAAGGTCTGCCCGGTCTACGTCCTGCCCGGGAACCACGACGCGCACGGCTCGGCCGGCGTGCGGTTCACGCCGGAGGTGTTCGACGAGATCGGCGCGGACATTAAGTTCCTCGGAGGCAAGGAGGTGCTGCGCCCGAGCGGGCAGGTCAAGGTCGCGTTCCACCCGCTGCCGTGGCGCCCGCCTGGCGAGGTGATGCCGAGGGTCGAGGACTTGCGCGCGGCGGCGAAGAAGGGCGAGACGAACGTCCTGCTCCTGCACAACAGCGTCGTCGGCTGCCGGCACCAGGGCTGGGTGTGCGACGACGGCGTCGACGCGGAGCGGCTGTGCGTCGGGTGGGAGCTGGTCCTGGCCGGGCACTTCCACGACCCGCAGCGGTTCGGCGAGTCGGTTCCCGGCCGGTACGTCGGCGCCCCGATGCAGCACGACTTCCGCGATGCGGACTCGCCGGATCGCGGGGTGTGGATCTACGAGTTCGAGAAGGGCGGTCAGTTCAACGGCAAGTTCCACGAGCTGGAGTCGCCGAAGTTCCACATCGCGAAGTGGGAGCTGCCGCACCTGGTCGAGTGCGCCGAGCAGGCGGATGAAGGCGACTACATCCGAGTGGTCGCGGAGATGACGCACTCCGAGTGGACCGCGATGTCGAAGGAGATCGAGGTCCGGTGCAAGGAGCTGGCGGACGAGCGGAACGTCCGCGTCCTGCCGCTGCACAAGCCGGTCTACCACCACGAGGTCCGGCTTGACACGGACGGCGGGGTAATCTTGCCGGAGGAGGCCGTGTCGAAGTACCTGGCGATCGCGAATACCGACGGGCTGAGCGACGACAAGCTGAAGGAGATCGCGCTCGGCGCGCTGCGGGAGGTCGGCCGCAACGAGCCGGGCGCGGCGATGGGCGCGGCTGCGAACGTCGTCCACCTGAAGGCCACCGACTTCTGTTGCCTCAAGGAGGTGTCGCTCGGCTTGTACCGGATCGGCTTGGTCCTCGTCATCGGCGAGAACCGCGACACTGACGCGGCCGATAACAACGGCGCTGGCAAGTCCACGATCTTCAAGGCCGTGACGTGGTGCCTGTTCGGCGAGACGATCGACGGCGACCGGTACGACGAGGTGATCCGGTGGGGCGCCAAGCGGGCGGAGGTCGCCGTGCTGCTGGCCGCGGGCGACGAGACGTGGATCGTCCGGCGCTGGAGGACGAAGGGCAAGCCCGGCCTGTCGCTCCACATCATGCGGTCGAAGAAGGACGGCGAGCGCCGCGTGTCCACGGTCGAGGAGCCGTGGCCCGGCGACACCAAGGCGGTGCAGGCCAAGGTCGTTGAGCTCGTCGGTCTGGATTTTCGCGGCTTCTGCAACACGGTGCTCTACGGCCAGGGCGACGTCGACAGGTTCTTCTCGTCGACGGACACGGCGCAGAAGGAGACGCTGCACCGCGCGCTCCGCACCGACGTCTACCGCAAGGCCGAGCTCTGGCTGCGCGACGTCCTGAACAAGTCGCTTAGGCCGAAGGTCGAGGGCGCCCAGCGCGACCTCGACAAGGCCGACGCAAGGTACGAGGAGCACGACGTCGAGGAGATCGAGCGCGCGTTCGACGAGTGGGAGGCGGAGCACGACCGCGAGGTCAAGGAGAGGGCCGACGAGGTCATCGACCTGACGAGGCGCGCGCGCGCCGTCGACGACGCCGCAGCGGCGAGGCGGGAGGAGCTGGAGGCCGAGCGGGCCGAGCTCGAGGCGGCGCTCGCCGCCGCCGCCGAGAAGGACGCCGAGCTCGACAAGGTGGTCGGCCTGCGGGAGGAGGCGCAGGAGAAGCTGACCGCCGCCGGCCGCGCGCGCAACGCGAAGGACGAGGAGCTTAAGTCCGCGCAGCGCCAGCTCGCCCTCCTAGACGGCGACAGATGCCCGACCTGCACGGCGCCGCTCGCGCGCGGCGCGCCGGCCAAGTTCGCCAAGCAGCTCAAGACGCGGAGCGGGCAGCTGGCCGGCGAGCTCGAGGCCGCGAGCATCGAGGTCGAGCGGCTGGACGGCGAGGTCGAGCGGCTGACGAGGGAGCGCGACGGTATCCGCGACTGGCTCTACGAGAACGCCGTGCCCGACGGCAAGCTAGCCGACGTGAAGGCGGACATCGCCGCCCTGGGCGCGGAGGCCAAGACGGAGAAAGCCTCGCTGAAGCGGCAGGCCGCCGAGGCGCTCGCCGCGGCGGGGGCCCTCGCGAAGAAGGAGAACCCGCACAGGCGGTCGCTCGACCAGGCGCACGAGCGCGCGAAGGAGCTGTCGCGCCTGCTCCACGAGGCGACGTCCAAGCGCGACGCGGCGCAGCTCGACGTGGCGCACCACGAGTTCTGGGTGCGCGGCTTCGGCGTGCAGGGCCTGCCGTCGATCCTGCTGGACGGCACGATGCCGTACCTGACGGAGCGCGCGAACCACTACCTCGAGACGCTGTCGGACGGCGACATCGCGGTCTGCTTCGACACGCAGCGCGAGCTGAAGTCGAAGAAGGGCGAGAAGCGCGACGAGCTGGAGATCGCGTGGACGATCGAGGGCGTGCCCGGCGCGACGCCGAGCAACGGGCAGAAGCGGAAGCTCGAGGTCGCAACCGACCTCGCGCTGATGGACCTGGTCTCGTCGCGCGAGGGCGAGCTCGACCTGCTGCTGATGGACGAGGTCCTCGACGGCCTCGACCGCGAGGGGGTGGCGCGCGTGCTCCAGCTCCTGCAGCAGCTCCGGGCCAAGCGCGGGAGCGTGCTCGTCGTCACGCACGAGCCGGGGCTCGCGGAGTCGTTCGAGCGCGTGGTACACGTCGTCAAGTCGGGCGGAGCCTCGACGCTGAAGGAGGTTAGCTGATGACGGAGATTCTCGTGGGGATAGTCGCGATCGGGACTACGCTGGTCGGAGTCGCGGTCTTGACGGTCGTCGCCGTCGGTTGGGCGATTCGGAGGCTCTGATGCCGAGGTCAATCTTGTTAGAGCCGCTGCCGGCCGATGGCATGTACGCGCTGCACCTGCCGGTGTCGTTCCAGGTCGGCGACCGGCTGTACCACATACCCAAGGGGTTCAAGACCGACGGCGCGTCGATCCCGCGGTTCGCGTGGTTCACGACCGGCACGCCGTTCGACCCGCGCCACATCCGGGCGGCGGTCATCCACGACTTCATGTACCAGCACGGGGCGATCTCGCGGCAGCTCGCCGACGCGCTGTTCCGCGAGATGCTGCTCGAGGACGGCGTGCCGGAGTACCTGGCCGGGAAGATGTACTGGTCGCTCCGCCTGTTCGGGTGGGCGGCCTGGCGCGCGTACCGCAGGAACAAGCGGCGACGCTACACGGAGTTCTGCCCGGACTGCGACGTGCCGATGACCAAGGTGCCGGGCCCGCTCGGCGAGAACCAGCGGGTGATGTGCGAGCAGTGCGGCCGGACGCACAAGGTGTTCGAGTGATGGCGCGCGTCGGCAACAGGGTGCTCGGCGTCGACATCTCGCCGAACCACGCGGGGTTCGTCCTACTGAGCGACGGCGAGCCGACCCACTACCGGTACGTGGCCGAGCGGCAGGCTGTCGCGAAGAAGTCGAAGGCGCTCGGCGCCTATGTCGACTTCTCGAAGGTCAAGGACCTCCACGAGCGCGGGTGTCGGCGTGTCGCGTTCTGGTGGGACTATCTCCAGCGGGTGCTCGTCGACTGCGAGCCGGAGTACGTCGGGATCGAGGACTACGCCTACGGCGCGGGGCGGAACGCGCACCAGATCGGCGAGGTCGGCGGGCTGCTGCGGCTCCTCGCCTGGCGGCGCGGCGTCAGACTACGGCTGCACGACCCGTCCAGCCTCAAGATGTTCGTCGCGCACGACGGCACGGCGGACAAGCGCGAAGTCGCGCACTTCGCGAAGGAGCGGTGGCACGACTGCCGTACGTTCGAGCGGTTCTCGTACGACACGCCGAAAGGCAGGCACACCACGACGGAGGAGGACCTGTGCGAGGCGTTCGCGCTGGCCGAGCTCGTCTGGCTGGAGGTGCGCCTGCGCGACGGTCGCGCCAGGCTGGGCGACCTCCACCCGAAGGAGGTGCAGGTGTTCAACCGCGTGACCCACCGGTGGCAGTCCAACCTGCTCGACCGCGACTGGCTGCAGAGGAGGGACGCGCTGTGAGCGACGCGGCTTCCAAGCTGGACAGAGTCGTCCGCCGCTGGCGGAACTGCGAGGCGTGCCGGCTGTGCAAGGAGCGGACACGCGTCGTGTTCTGGCGCGGCAACCACATCGGCAAGCTGGCCGTGGTCGGCGAGGCGCCGGGCGCGGTCGAGGACGAGAGGGGCGAGCCGTTCCTCGGCGACGCCGGCGCGCTGTTCGACGAGCTCTGCGAGAGCGTGCTCGGGCCGGAGCCGTGGGACATGTTCGTCTGCAACACGGTCGGCTGCCGGCCGCCAGGCAACCGCAAGCCAAGGCCGGACGAGTTTCGGGCCTGCCGCGCCAGACTGTACGCGATGCTCGCGGCGGTCCGGCCAAACGCTGCGCTCCTGCTCGGCGCGTCGCCGCTCGAGTTCCTGACGCCGCACCGCAGGATCACAGAGTGGCGTGGGCGGCAGGTGCGCGTGTCGTTCCCGTGGAAGGGGGGTAAGATTGAGATCCCCGCGGTGCCGACGCTGCACCCGGGGTTCCTGCTGAGGACGCGCGACGCGCGGCTGAACAGGGCGGTGGCTGCGGACATCAGAGAGGCTTGGTCGCTGGCCGCGGACAGCTACTTGAAAGGAGACTGACATGGGAGACTACATCGAGAACTTGGTCGAGCAGTTGCTCGGCAGCACGTGCAGGCTGGAGACGACGGACGGGTCTACCCGGATCGAGACCGTCTACTCGGTCGGCTGGAAGGAGATCGAGTTCAACGGCGAGACGGTCAGGTTCCCCGTCACGCTGTTCTTCGACCAGGGCGAGGTCGACGGCGTCGAGCTCCACCTGCTCAAGAGCGCGGAGGTCCTGGACCGAGACGCCGCGGACGACGGGGCGGAGGTGGCGTGACAGAGAGGTCGTACCTGGCGTGGGTCGGCGTCGAGTACGCGCCGACGATCGCGGACTTCGTGCGCGAGGCCGGGGAGGTCGGAGCGGCCAAGCGGCTGCCGAACCTCGGCGTCGCGCGCGGGCTCGCCAAGGACGGCGCGGTTATGTACCTCGCGCATTCGCAGGGCGTCGGGCGCGTGTGCCTGGCCTGCGCCGAGCAGGTCCCGTGCCCGTTCTGCAAGGGCGACGGAGGCGAGGACTGTCGCCGGTGCCGCGGGCTCGGCGCGGTCGAGGTCGGCACCGGCGGGTACGCGGTCGTCGACGGCGAGCGGTGGTTCTACGTACGGTACATCAAGCTGAAGCGGCACACGTCGCACCCGTTCTGGGACGACGAGCACGAGATCGGAGAGGTGTCGTACTGCCGCGAGTGCGGCGGGCGCGGGTCGATCCCGCAGGGCCTGGTGTTCGCGAGGTTCAGGCCGGAGGTCCTGGCCGTCGGAATCCCGGGCGACGAGCCCGGCGTCCGGTACGTCGCGCTGGCGGAGTCGGCGTCGATGCCGCGTCTGGGCGGCGAGCTGAGGGCCGGGTACTACGCCGACGTGACGGAGCTCGAGCTTCTCGAGGAGCCGGTCCCGTACCTCGGCAAGCACTTCCGCGGCGTGAAGCGGTGGTCGCCGGACTTGGAGGGCGAGAGCTGATGCTGTATATTGCAGGACGGGCGCCGAGCCTTCTCGCCTTCTTGTCCAAGGGGCGTCGCCACGTCCCTCTAGCCGGGCAACCCCACCGCCCGTCGAAAAGAGAGGCGCGGCGCCCCCTTACTTCGGGAGACGGCGATGCGCGAGCACGGCAAGCACATCAAGATCCAGGTGTACGGCGTCGAGTTCGGGAAGCTGAAGGACGTCGCGCTGATGGAGCGGCTGCTCGTCGACCTGGTCCGCGCGACCGGGATGCGCGAGCTCGACGAGCCGTGGGTGTACGACATCAGGGAACAGCTGGAAACGCGGGGCGAGGAGCCGGACCCGGACGAGCCGGAGGGTGTGACCGGAATCGTCGTCCTGTCGACGTCGCACGTCGCGGTTCACACGTGGCCGCACCGCGGGTACGCCGTGTTCGACGTATACTCCTGCAGGGACTTCGACTCGGCACCGGCGACGCAGGAGATCGCGCGGACGCTTGTGCCGAGGCACGACAAGGTCGACGACCTGAGCTACTCGCTCGAGATGCCGGAGGCGCCGACCTGAAAGGGGCCTGGCTGTGAGGTGCTTAGCTTTGTTGATACTGGCCGCGCTCGTCGCGTCGACCGCGGCCGCGCGGCCGACGCCGCTGCCGCTCGACCAGTGGACGCCGAGGGCGCACGTGTGGCTCGCGCGGGGGATGGTTGCCGAGGCCGGCTGGCTGGCGGAGCGGGACCACGTGGCTATCGCGTACGTGCTGGCGCGGCGGTGGAACGCTCGCGTGAGGAGGTACCCGCGCATAAGGTTCGTCGACATCATCCGGGCGTACTGCGCGGGGCTGGAGCCGGGGCTGCACTCGCCGACGCGACGTCAGCGGTGGCTGCGCTCGCTGTCGTTCGACTTCGCGCAGCCTGAGGCGTGGCCGAAGAAGGCGTCTTGGAGGCGCCACAAGCCGCTCTGGAGGGCCGCGCTTCAGCGGTCGCACGACTGGTCGCGCGGCAAGTTCCGCGACCCGTGCCGCGGCTTGGCGTGGCACTGGGGCGGGTACATCGACCCCGCCCGCGGCAAGATGGTTCCCGTGGCGTGCGGCGACACGCGCAACACGTTCTACGGGCTGGACAACGGACAAGGAGGTGGAGACCATGAAGACGGGAAAGAAGACGGGGAAGACGACGGCGGCGGGCGAGACGAGCGTGACCAGGTCGCTGAAGCGCAGTGGGCGGAACGCCGGAGCGGATAGCGGCTCGCAGTCGACGACGCCCGAGGAGATCGAAGGGGCGGTCGCGGAGGCGAGCTGCAGCGTAGGCCGGACCGTGCAGCCCGCGCAGTTCGAGGCGCTGAAGGTCGAGGTCGGCGTGAGGCTGCCGTGCTCGGTCGAGGACGCGACCAGCGGCGAGGCGCACCGCAGGGCGTTCGAGCTGTGCCGGCGCGAGCTGCGAGACCAGCTCGAGCGCGGCACCGAGGGACTGGAGTGATGGCCCGCCGCAAGCGGATATCCAAGAGCGTCGCGAAGCTGTCGACGCTCGCGGAGCTCGAGGAGTCGAAGCTGAGAGCGTGCCTCGGGCGGGTGGTCGCTGGCGCGACCGAGGCGTTGGCCGGCGAGGGCCGGGTCTCGCTCGCGAACATGAACGCGATGCACGAGGCGACGCGCTCGGCGACTCATTGCGCGGGGCGCTTGCACGGGTTCCGCGTCGCGATCGCCGCGCTGTCCGAGCTCGACGAGCCGGTCGTCGCCGGCGTCACGATCTCGGCCAAGGACGCCGCGTCCGGCGTGTCCGGGCGGGCCGGCGACGACGACGACCTGGGCGAGGTGCGCTGATGGCCTTCGAGATCGAGGGCGCGCGGTGCATCCACGAGAAGGGCGACGCGATCCTAGTCGAGGCGCCAGACTTTGACGAGCCCGAGTGGATCCCGCAGTCGCAGATCGACGACGACAGCGAGGTCTACAAGCGCGGGACGGAGGGCACGCTTATCGTGACCGACTGGCTCGCGGAGAAGCGGGGCTGGCTGTGAGCGTCGACGCCGAGATGAACACGCGCTGGCTGAAGGCCGTGAGCTGCATGTCGCTCGCGGTCGCGGTCGGCTACCTCCTTGACTACGCGCTGCACGGCGAGGTGACAAGCGACGGCGTCGTGGTGTTCCTGCTGATGTTGCTGGTCGCGTTCGAGTTCGACAAGCTGCTGCGCGAGCGCGACCGCCGGAGGCGCGAGGAGATGGAGAGGCGCGGGGTGTCGGAGTGAGCCGCGAGCGAATGGAGTCTAGCGTCAGGCGCGCGATCGGCAGCAAGCCGGAGCTGCACGGCTGTTGCGTCGCCGCGAGGCGGTACCTGCGGACCTCGTGCGACTCGCTCCAGTGGACGTGGCACTTCGTCGATCCGTTCGTCCGCGTGCGGTCGGGCGCGCAGGACCCGATCGTCGTCTACTGCCCGTGGTGCGGCGAGAAGCTGCCGGAGCGCGGGCGCCTGCGGGTGACGGAGGTGGGAGATGAACGCCAAGACGGCTAAGCTGCTGAGGGAGTACGCGGCCGCCGCGCTGCCGCAGCCGGTACGGCGGAAGTACCCGGCGATGGTCGGCCAGCTGCAGCGCGCGCTGAAGGTATGGTGGAACGCTTACCTGAGCGCGAAGGAGCGCGAGGAGTTCCGCAGGCTCGCGGAGAGGCTGGGGCCGCTGCCGGACCGGCTCAAGCGGTTCGCCCGCGACCGCGGGATCATCGTCGAGTGGCCGCGGCTGATGGAGAGGGGCGAGCCAAAGAAACCGCGCCGCCGCGACTGGGGCAAGCCGAAGTCGTGGCGGCACAGGCAGTACGGGCCGAGGAGGGCGCGATGAAGGAGCGAGGCGACGTCGAGGTGTTGGAGTCGGACCTCACCGATGGTCGTTGGACTCTGAAGATTCGAGTCCACGACGACCGGTTGTGGAAGATAATCAAGGGAGAGTACCGACCGTGGTGGCTACGAGTGGTCAACTTTTTCCGGTGGCTGTTTCGCTTGCCGCCTATCCACGGACGTCGCGTGGGGGCGTTCTCGATCGGCGGCAAGGTGGAAGGAAGGGCGCGATGAAGGAAGGCGGGAAGCTGACGGAGGAGCAGGCGGACCGGTTCATCGAGCTGGCTTGCGACGAGTCGAAGGTGCTGCGGGACATCAAGGCCGTGTGGACGTGCCCGCACTGGCAGATTCCGATACGCGCGACGATCGGGCGCCTCGCCTTCGAGCTGAAGTTCCACGCGAGGCGCTGGGAGTACCTGGACGCGGGCGAGGAGCCGAGGCACGCGGAGCTGGTGCGGTCGCTCGCCGACAAGCTGGAGCGGCTGGAGCGGTTCCTGTGTGGAGGTCTGCGATGAGCGAAGAGAAGAGCGAAGAGAAGGTCGACGACCTGCTCGACCGCCTCGGCCGGTTCGAGGTGATCAGCGTGTTCATGGAGGAGAATACCCGCGACGTGCTCCGCGTCATGGCGCGCTGCGTCGTGCTGCGGTGCGAGTACTCGTACCACGAGCGCGTGTTCAAGTACGTCGCGTACTCGCCGGACTTCGACCCGATCCCGGAGGGCGCGCGGGCGCCGGAGTACGCGTGGCAGTTCGACACCGTGGCGGGGACGCTGCGCGCGATCCGCCTGTCGGCGGGAGGCTCCGGTGGACCTTGAGCGCGTGAGGCGGTACCGCGACGGCCTGCCGCGCCGGCACGTGAAGCTCGCGCGGATACGGGCGCACGACGCGTTCGACGTGCTGTGGCGGCGCGGGTACATGAGCCGGCCGGCGGCGTACGCCTGGCTGTCGCGCGAGATGGGCGTCGACGAGGCGCACATGAAGACGATGGGCTGCGAGGAGTGCGAGCGCGTGGTCGAGCTCGTCGAGGAGCTGCTCCGAGACCTGGCTGTGGAGACGATGCCGCCAGAGTCGTTCGAGGGCTTGGAGGGACAATAGATGGCGAAGCGGATACAGGCGGCTAACAGCTTCACGAAGGACCAGGTGCAGATTCTCGCGTTCGTCGTAGACACGCTGCTGCGCGGCGGCGACGCGCGCATGGCGGTCAGGCACAAGGCGTTCGCTGGCCTGGCGGCGAAGGTCCACAAGATGAGGGACACGGTCCGCTCGCTCGAGCGGAAGAGACAAGGAGGCAAGGATGGGACAGTCAAAAATGGCGAAGGCGACGGCTAGGCGTGCGGTCTTGGCGGTTGTCGGCTGGATCAGCGAGAACGGGCCGCTCGCCGGCCGGTGGGACCGGATGGGCGCGAGCGACCGAGCAGCGGTGGTCGACGACCTGGTCGACGTCGTCGCGCCGCTGTGCGAGTCGCTAGTCGACAGGGCTGGCGAGCTGGCCGACGACGAGGTCGCCACGCTGCTGTCGGCACTGGCCGGCGCGCGCGGCCACCGGAACCTGGCCGAGACGCTGGCGGAGCTGCATCGCGGCATGCTCGGTGAGGCGACGCGCGGCGGGTTCGAGATCGTCGGAGCGCGCGAACTCGCGGAGCTGAAGGCCGTGTGGGCGGATAGGGTTGAAGTGGGCGAGGCGCCGGCGGAGGCGAGGTTGAAGTCGGAGGACGACGACGCGCCGCCGTTCGCCCCGTCGTTCCTGGACCTGACGCAGACGGTCTACTACCTGCACGACCGCGGCGCGCGCAATGTGGACGTCGCGGCCGACCGGATCAGGGCCGACTTCGGCGGCGAGCGGCGCGACGCCCCGCCGCATGACGCCGTCGACCAGATGCTCGACCCGTCGCCGCAGACGTGCGACTGCGGCAAGCGGATGAGGTACGAGAGCGTGGAGGACGGGAACGACGTCTGGCGCTGCGAGTGCGGGGCCGTGCGCGCGGTTCTCAAGGAGAAGAGGCTGTGAGCGGCGCGCCAAGGTGCCGGAGGTGCGGGGCGGCGATGCGCTGGCTTTCGGCATACGGGTTGCCGGGCAAGGACTTCTGGTGCTGCCCGTCCTGCGGGGGCGAGGCGCCGCTGCGCTCCTGGTGGCGCCGCGTCGTCGACAAGGCGCGGAGGCTCCTGGCGTGTACGCCCTGACGGTCAGGCAGCCGTGGGCGCACGCGATCGCGCACCTCGGCAAGGACGTCGAGAACCGGACGCGCGCCCCGAACCGCGACGCTGTCGGCCAGCGCGTCGCGATCCACGCGGGCTACTACTACGAGGCCGACGAGGACATGCTCGCGCTGGCGCGGATCGTCGGCGTCGGGAGCCTGCCATATCGCTCGTCGTTCCGGCGCGGAGGCCTCGTCGCGGTGGCCACGATCGCCGGCTGGTTCAAGCTCAAGGGCGGGCGCGTGACGAGAAGCGCCGGAGGCGCTACACTGATCGCCGAAGCCAGGGAGAGTCGCTGGGCGGCGGGCCCGTGCTGCTGGGTCCTGCGGGACACCGTCGCGCTGCGGGAACCGGTGCTGGCGAGCGGGAGGCAGGGGCTGTGGAGACTGGACGGGCGGCAGGAGGAGGCGCTGCGGGCGGCGCTGGAGGAGCAAGGTGAGCGAGCACCTCGCGGAGTCGATGTGGGCGCGGCTGCAGGGGGTCCTGCCGTCGTGCTACCGGGTCCTACCGTGGCGGGACCTGCCGGCGTCGGCGCGCGAGCGGATGGCGAGGGAGGCCGCCGGGCTGGCGGCTGAGTTCGGGCGAGGAGGAGAGGACATGGTAGGCAGGCAGCTGGCGGACGAGCGGCTCACGCGCGACAGGGTCGCAGCGGCGGCCGCGAGGATCGTCTCGATACGCGGCCGCGCGGAGGCCGGCGAGGAGCTCCCGGTCGCCGACGTGTCGTGGATGGCGGACTACGCGCTGAGGCTGGCCGGCGCGTCGCACGAGATGCTGAAGGCGGTGCGGCGCTGGAGCGACCCGACATTCAAGAAGCGGGTCGACCTCGAGAGGGCGCTGAGGGACGAGGACGCCGAGTGACGGCGCGCAATGCGGGAGACGCGAGGTTCGCGCTGCCGGTCGAGAGCTACGCGCTCGACGGGCCGTGGCTGTGGCTGCGCGCCGGCCCCGGCCTGGCCGTCGCGTGCCGCCGGTGCTGCGAGCTCGGCGAGCGGCCGGCGCCGATCCGGGCGCACATCGACACGCGCGCCTGGAGGCACGCGCTGGTCTGCGCGACATGCGGCGCATGGGTTTGGAGCGGCTCGCGCCTCGTGGTGTTCCGCGAGGGGCGGCTGGCGAACTGAGGACGACGGACGACGAAAGGACGGTGTCTACGATGAGCAGAGAGGGCGAGAGGGAGCTCAGGACGCTGACGGTGAAGCTGTCGGCGAAGGAGCGGGCCAAGCGGGCGGACGAGTTCGCGGAGGCGGACGAGGAGATCGACCGGCTAGCCGGCGAGAAGAAGGAGGAGGGCGCGCGGTACAACGAGCTGATCGCGGACGCGGTCGAGAAGAAGAACCGGCTGCGCAAGGAGGTCCGCGCCGGCGAGGAGGAGAAGGAGGTCGAGTGCGAGTGGCGGCCGGACTGGACGGCGAAGGAGTGGCTGCTGAAGCGGCTGGACAGCGGCGCGGTCGCCGACCGCGAGACGATGTCGCGCGCGGACCTGTCGCCGGAGCTGGACCTCGAGGACGGCGGCGGAGACGGCGGCGGAGACGGCGGGGACGCGGCGTGACGGTCGACGAGCGGGAGCTGAGGGTCGAGATCGAGTGGGAGATCGCGGAGTCCCTGCGCCGGTACGTCGGCCGCGTCGTCACCCCGCGGCTGAAGTCGGAGGTGCGCGCCGACGCCGTGCGCGCCGCGATCGGCGTGCTGCGCCGGCGCGGCCTCCGGCACTCGGACGGCCTCGAGGAGAGGGCGGGAGCCGCCGCCGACCGCGCGATCCGCGAGGTGTGGCCGTGACGGCGGGCGCCACGCGGGAAACCGCCGCCAAGGAGGGGCGCGCGACGGCCGCGAGGCGCGGCCCGCTCCGGGGCCGCGAGCTGCTGGCGGCGGAGCTGCGCGCGAACCTGCCGGGCGCCGCCGGCGAGGAGCTGGCGCGGCAGGCCCGGGCGGGCGGCTTCCACTGCCAGGACGGGCGCGCGACGGCCGCGCTGCTCGACGCGGCGGCCGGCTGCCGCCAGCAGGGCCGCGGCCGCGCGCGGGGCCGCGCGACCGCCGGCGCCTACGACGAGCCGCCCGACCGCCGGGCCGCAGTGCGACGCCTGCGAGGCACCGCCACGCCCGCGACCGACACGAACACGCCGACGTCGGCCCCGGGCGAGCGACGCCCGCCCACGCCGCCGCCGGGCGCCGGCGCCCGCTAGACACGCCGCCCGGCAACAGGGCGCCCCTGAGGCCAACCTCGCCGCGCCAGCGAGAAGCCGAGAGCGACCGCGACGAAGGAGCGCGGCACGCCGCGCGCACAGCGACGAACGCGACACCGGGCACGGCACACGGCGGCACTCGAACCCCCGCCTGCCGGCCAGCCTCGCGCCGGCCGCCACACGCCCGACAACGCGCGACTCCTACCCGCACCACGCGCCGACACCACGTACGCCGCGACTCCCACGACACACACGCCGCCTGGACGCGACGGCAGCCGCGGGGGGCGAATATCGACCGGGACAGGACCGGCTCCGGCCCGGAGCCAGGCCAGGGGCCAGGCCTCCGGCGCGTCGTCGACGCCGACGTCGCCAGCCGCGACGCGTCGGGCGCTCGGAGCCGCCGCCCGCCTCCGGCTCGGAGGGCGCGGCGCAAGCCCTCGTAACCGTTGCGCTTTCCCGTCCAGCCGCGACGGCGGCGCGACGGGCGCGGTTCTGTGACGCCGCGAGCGCGCGGTCACGCGTCGCCGACGAAGTTCGTGGTCCTCGTGGCGCTACCTGCAGCAACACGCGCCAGCACGCCCCCCCCCCCAGTGCCCAGGGAAGCGCGGCGCGACCTCGGATTGATGCCGTGCCTGCCCCGCGCGGCGAGCAGGACTGGTCGCGCGGAGATTGGGTCGCGGGACGGAGAGAGCGAGAGGTTGCGCGCACTTGCGGCGGCGAGCGGCGCGGGGCGGCGGGTCCGTGGCGGGCCGGCGGCGGCTCGCGCGACGTCCCGGTGGCGCGCCCCGGGCGCGCCCCAGGGGGGGGGGCGTCCCCAGGCGGGGCCGCTGGCCGGGCGCGCGGCGGGCGGGCCTGTGGCGACGCAAGTGCTTGTTTTCGTGGGCGAAAGGCGTGCGCGTGGCGTTGGCGGGCCGGTGCGCCGGCGGGGCGCCGGCGGGGCGCCGTCTGGCCGCGAGGCCAGAGGTGCTGCGAGTGCTGCGAGCGCCGGCCTGGAGGGGCGGGGCGCAAGTGCCTGGAATCGCTGGCTCCGTCCGTGGCGCGGGCCCCGCGGCGTCGGCCGCCGGTCCCGGCGCGCGGCGCCGGCCTCCAGCCTCGAGGCGGCGGCGCGTCGGCGGCGCGAGGGCGGCCGCGGCGGTGCGTGGCGGTGCGTGGCGGTGCCAAGGGCGGCGGGGTGCGGCAGGTGCGGCATAGCGCGCGGCCGGTCCCGGGGCGGCGCGCCGGCCGGCCGGCGGGAAGGGCGGTTCGGCGCCGGCGGGGCGGCGACGTCGGCCCGTGCCGCCTCCGGCCCGGGCGGGCGTACGTTCCGCCGCCGGGTCGCCCGCGGCGGACACGGGCGCTCGTGGCCACCCGTCGCGCGGCAGCGCGGAAACCGCTTGTTTTCGCGGCCCGGTTGGCGGTGGCGCGCGACGAGCGCGACGTGCGCGCGCGGGAGTGGCAAGTTTTCGCTAGTTATTACAATAGCTTGCCGAAAGTAGCGGTTTTCGCTTCTAGATTGGCTCTCGCTGGCGCTCGCGACGCGGACGAGAAAGCTAGTGGTTACGATAGTTTGTAAATCTCTTGACAAGTCGCTGTGTACACACGCGCTTGTCTGGTCATAATAATACTTATGGCGCAGTCAACGACAAGGAGCGAGACGGTGACGGGAATGAAAGAGATCAAGTTCGGAATCGAGATCGAGACGGTGGGCGCGGGTCGCGAGCGCGTCGCCCGCGGGATCGCCGGCGCGATGGGCTGGACCGCGCGCGTCGACTACCACTGCACGGTGCGCGACGACCGCGGCCGCGACTGGAAAGTCGTGACAGACGCGTCGCTGTCCTACAACGGCGCGGAGGTCGTCAGCCCGGTCCTCGAGTACTCCGACATGGACACGCTGCAGGCCGTCGTCCGGGCCGTCCGCCGGGCCGGCGCGCGCGTCGACTCGACGTGCGGCATCCACATCCACGTCGACGCGGCCGCGTTCGACACCAAGGCGATCGTGAGGCTCGCGAAGCTCTTCTACCGGAAGGAGCGGATGCTGAAGCACGCGCTCGAGGTCATCCGCTCCCGCGGCGACCGGTACGCGTGGGACATGAACGCGCGCGGCTTCATGGACCGCCTCCTCTCGCGGTCGCGGCCGCCCAAGACCCTCGACGAGCTCAACCGCGTGTGGTACGGCCAGCGCGCCGTCTACGACCCGGCCCGCTGCAGCGACCACTACAACTCGTCGCGCTACCACGCGCTCAACCTGCACAACGTGTGGTACCGCGGCACCGTCGAGTTCCGGCTCTTCAACTCGGTGCTCCACGCCGGCAAGGTCAAGTCGTACGTCCAGTTCTGCCTCGCCATCGCGGCCAAGGCGATCAACGCGCGGTCGGCGAGCGCGAAGCGCGGCTACGAGTTCGACCCCGAGAACGCGCGCTACGAGCTCTGGTGGTTCCTGCACGAGCTCGGCCTGGTCGGCGACGAGTTCAAGGTCTGCCGCCACCACCTCACCTCGCACCTCAAGGGGACGAGCAAGAAGCGGACGCAGAACGGGAGCGCGGCCGCGGCCGCGTAGGGGCGCGGCGCCCCCGCGGCACGGTGCGGGACGGCGGTTCGACTCCGCCGCGCGGGGCCAACGAAGCACGGACAAGGAGGAGCGAGATGCTGCTATTCGGAAAGTGGGAGATCAGAGGACGGGAGACGACGGTGGTGGCGGACCGCGGCCGGATTGAGCTGGCGATCCGCAGCCTGCTCGGCACGGCGACGATGCCGGGGCAGTTCGCGCGCACGTCGTTCACGCCGCGCGACGCGCGCAAGCTGGCGCGCCAGCTCGTCGACGCGGCCGACGCGACCGAGGGGCGGATCGGCGTGTCGCGGAGGGCGGTCTGATGCCGTCGAGGAACGAGACGGTCCGCCGGAAGTTCAAGAGGGACGAGGTCGCGTGGGTCGCCCGGCAACTCGGCGTCGACCGCGCGACCGCTTTCCGCGTCATGCGGCGCGCGTGGCTCGGCGCGGCGGAGGCCTTCGGCTGGGAGCGCGCCAACGGGCTCGGCTTCCGGGTCGAGACGACGGAGCGGCGGCACCGCACCTCCGTCGTGGTCAGCGTGACGAGCGCGGTCCGCGGCTGGTCGGGCCGGGACCACAACCACAACCGGGTGTCGCGCCGCGTGTACCGCGCCGGCGACACGCACGCGCCGACCTTCGATGGGCAGCGCAACATCAACGCCGTGGGCAACGGCGTCGAGTACCGCCGCGGGCCGGCTCGGGTGGCGCGGTGACCCGTAGGTTCCTCACGACGGTCTTCGTGCTCGTCCGCTTCGCGGTGGCGAGCGCGACGCCGGCCGCCGACTGGTCGGCGAGCGTCAACAACAACGGCGGCGGCTTCGTCGCGGTAGAGGAGAAGAGGTAGTGCAGACGTCTCGACGCGCGCGACCGGTCGGCGGAGCGGATCTCGCTGACTGCGCCATCATTCAGCCCGTCCCGGCTGCCGGCCGGTCGGGCGCGTCGAGACCGACTGCGTCGCACCTTGGTGCGGCGCGGGCCAAAGCCCGGGCACGGCGCCCGGCACGGACAAGGAGGCGAGAGCAATGACACGCAAGGAGATCGTATGGATTGCGCGGGAGATCGTGGGCCAGATGAGCGACGACGACCGAGCGGGGTACACGCGGTGCGGGTGGCGAGACGGCGTGGCGATGATGCTACGCGACGATTGGGCCGGCGCGGACCTGGATGACGTGCTCGACTCGATCGACGACGAGATCGAGGCCGGCCGACCTCGATACACGACGAGCGGCCCCGTCAGAGGATCGTGCGGCCACTACCACCGCACCATCGAGGCGGCGGTGCGGTGCCTCGAGCGGGATCGCGCGGGGTGTCGGCGGCAAGGCGGGTACTCCGACCGCGAGGTCCGGTACGCTGACGGCTCTCGGCTGACAGAGGCCGACTACCAGTCGGCGCTTGGAGCCGAGAGAGGCGCGCGATGATGACCGAGAAGAAGATGGAGTCCTTCCTGTACGGCGTGTTCGAGGCGCTCGCGTTCGGCGAGAGCGACGAGCTGCCGGAGATCCTCGCCGGCGCGCTGTACGCCGACGGCGAGAGCGGCGGCGACTCCGCGGTCGAGGCGTCGGCTGTGCTGCGCGACTTCCGGTGGGACACGTTCGAGGAGAAGGGCGTGCTGACGAGGGACCGCGGGCTGGTCGTGAGCTTCGGCGACGGCCGCGAGTTCCAGCTGACGGTGGTGAGGTCGCGGTCGCGGCCGGCGCGCCGGCGGCGATGACCTCAAGCCGGCGCGGCCGTGGGCGTGACAAGCCCGCTGAACGGACAAGGAGACAGCGATGACGAACAGGAACGACAACATCCAGGTAGGTGACATGGTGCGCAGTTTTGATTTTCCGACGCTCAACCGGAGCGAGGTTGGCGAGGACGCGTGCTACGTCGAGGGAGAGGTCGTGGAGTTTAGGCGGATTGAGGGTCGCACGCGGTACGTGATCCGGGCGACCCGGCGCGTGTTCGGCGGCAAGGAGGTCGAAGCGGAGCAGCGCAATTTTTACCCGCCTGTCAACGGCACGCCGTGCGCCTTCGGACGGAGCGTGACGGACGGCGTGGAGAAGATCGAGGCTAACTGAAGTCGAAACGCGGCAGAGTGTCGCCGCGTCGGGCACGTTGGCAACGTGCCCCTGACGAGACAGCCAACAGGACAAGGAGGAACGGAGATGTCGAGGCAACAGAGACAGCAGACGGTAGAGCGGCGGAAGTTCCGCCGCCTCGAGGTCGCGTGGGTCGCGCGGCTGCTCGGCGTCCGCCGGGGCAAGGCGCTGCGGATCATGGACAAGGTGTACCGGGAGGCCGAGCGCGCCAACGCGAAGACGTGGTGCGTGCGGTCGGTGGCGAAGGCCGGGCAGGTCGGCGTGCGGCTCGGCCTGGAGATGGCGAAGGACGACGCGCGCGTCCCCGCCGGCGGCGGCCTGACGCTGGGCCGCGCGTACTTCAGGGAGGCGTAGGATGGGACGGAGGAACGGCAAGAAGCCGCTCGAGGGCCGGCAGCTGTACTTCGCCTTCGGGTCGAACCTCGTCGCGCGGCAGATGCGCGAGAGGTGCCCGTCGTCGCGCCCGGTGTCGCGGGCGCGCCTCGACGGGTGGCGGATCGCGTTCGGCGGCCACTCCGGGTCGTGGGACGGCGCGGTCGCCGACGTCGTCCGCGAGGCCGGGGCGTGGGTCGACGGCGTGCTGTACGAGCTGTCGGCCGCCGACGTCTACGCGCTCGACGCCTTCGAGGGCCACCCCTACGCGTACCTGCGGCGCCAGCTCGCCGTGGCGACGCCGCGCGGCCGGCGCGTCAAGGCGTTCGTCTACGCGCAGACGGGGCTCGCGATGTTCACGTCGCGCGTGTCGCGCGTGTACTACAAGCGGATGTACGACGCCTACCGGCGGCTCGGCTTCAACGTGTCGCCGCTGGCGCGCGCCCGCCTCGAGCACGACCGCGAGGTCGACGATCTGATCGCGGAGGACACCCACCGGGTGTTCGTCTACGGCTCGCTCCTCCGGGGCGAGGGCAACGACGGGTTCCTCCGCGGCTCGTACCTGGTCGGGAAGGCGCGGACCGCGCCGGGGTTCGAGCTGTTCGACCTCGGCGCGTACCCGGGCATGGTCGCGCGGGGGACGACCGGGCAGGTCGCCGGCGAGGTGTACGAGGTCGACACGCTGACGCTGGCTAGCCTCGACCGCCTCGAGGGCCACCCGCGGTTCTACCGCCGGACGACGATCCGGCTGGAGGACGGCGACGTGGTCGAGACCTACCTGTTGCAGGACCACCACGTCGCGGACCGCGAGCGGGTCGCGACGGGAAACTGGCGCCGCAGGGAGCGGCGCGGAGGAGAGGAGGTGCGGCTTGTTCATTAGAAGCACGGAGGACGGCCGCGTGTTCGGCGGCACCGCTGTCGAGATCGTCGAGTCGATGCGCGGAGAGGCGTTCACGACCTCGCGCACTGTCGGCGAGTACGTCGACGAGCTCGTGGCGAGCGTCAAGCGCCTGCGCGGCGTCGACCTGGAGGTCGGCGACGGCTGCGACGCCGACAAGGCCGAGAGGTTCGTCGACGCGATGGTGGACGCCGGGCTGTTCGAGCACGCGGACTGACGCAGAAACCGCCCCGCCACGGGGCGGTCGCCGGGTGGCTCCCGGCCTGACGACGCACGCCGGCTAGCCGCGGCGGAAAGGACAAGAAGATGGATCTGATGAAGGCAAGCAACCAGTGGTCGAGCCGGCCGGCCGACGAGACCTTTTGGGGCCTCGACGACGCGCAGGTGGCGGCGCTGGCTATGAAGAACGCGGCGCGCGAGGCGAAGGACGTGCCGTACGACGCGCTTCACGTCGAGGCGATCGACGGGGAGCTCGCGCTGGTCGGGCAGTCGGGGAAGCCGGCGTTCCCGACCTTCAGCGCGACGGGGCAGCTGTGCGCCCGGGCGAGGTTCCCCCACTCGGTCGCGGCGCGCCAGCCCGCTCAGCTCGCGGCCGACAACATCAACTGGGGCCTCGGGGAGCGGCTCAAGGCCAGGAGCGGCGACGAGAACGGCGACAGCTGCGTGCTCCTCCTCCACAAGGGGGACGAGCGCCTCGGGCTGCGCGCCATGACCAGCGAGAAGTACGAGCGGCTGTGGCACTCCGACCTGCTCGCGCGCACCAGGTCGATGCTCGGCTCCGGCTGGCGCGTGCCGCCCGCTCGCCCTTCGCCCTCGCGGTGCGCCGACCCGCGGATCCGGCCGGCCACCGAGGACGACATCCGCGGGATTGAGGGGCTGACCTCCATCGGGGTCGGCGACACGATCGGGCCCGCCGGCGCGTACGTGTCCGACAAGGACATGTTCGTGTTCGTCGTGAACAAGAACGCCATCGACGGGCCGAGCGGCGGCCTGTCGCGGTTCGCCTTCCTGTTCAACAACGAGATCGGCACCGGGTCGTGGGGCTTCACCTTCGGGTACTTCGACCACGTCTGCGGGAACCACATCGTGTGGGGCGCGCAGGGCGTCAAGGAGATCCGGGTGCGCCACGTCGGCGAGGGCTCGTTCGAGGACGGCGTCGGCAAGGTCGTGTGCGAGCTGCGCGAGTACGCCGACAGCGCGGCGTCGCTCGACGAGGCAGGGCTGAAGCGGGCCGCGACCCTCGAGCTCGGCGCGACGCGGGACGAGGTCGTCGAGGCCGTGTTCGAGTTCGCCCGCAAGAAGCGCGTGGGCGAGCTGAGCGAGAAGCGGATCAAGGCGGCGTACGACCGGGCCGTCGAGGCCGACCGGTACGGCGCCCCGAACACGCCGTGGGCCATCTCATCCGGGCTGACCGAGCTGAGCCAGGAGACGGCGTTCGCCAACGAGCGGCTCGGCCTCGACCGCGCCGCCGGCCGCGTGCTCGAGATGGCGTTCTAGCAGCGCGAGTCGCGCGAGCGACCGTTGCCCCGCCGCGACCTTGGCCGGCGCGGCGGGGGCCAAGCGGCACGGTGCCGCGGACAAGGAGGACGACGTGACGAACGAGGAGCGGAGGAACAGGGTTAGGCGCCGGCAGCGGGCGCGGGAGCGCGAGGACGCGCGGCAGCTGTCGACGACTGAGGTCGAGCGCATGGTGAGCGACGCCGCGATCGCGGCCGAGCTGTTCGGCGAGGACGGCCTCGAGGGGTTCGCCGCGGCGCTGCGGCGGGAGAGGAGGCGGGCGTGAGGGCGGTCGGCTACATCCGAGTGAGCACCGACGAGCAGGCCGAGCACGGCGTCGGCGTGGAGGCGCAGCGAGACAGGATCGCCGCGTACGCGCGCCTGTACGACCTCGAGCTCGTCAACGTGCTCGTCGACGAGGGCGTCAGCGGGTCGGCGGCCGAGAGGCCGGGGCTCCGCATGGCGACCAACGCGCTAGAGGACGGGCACGCGGAGGCGCTGGTCGTGGCGAAGCTAGACCGCCTCACCAGGTCGCTCCCCCACCTGCTGTCGCTGATCGACGAGTACTTCGGGGAGCGGTTCACGCTGCTGAGCGTCGCCGAGCAGCTCGACCCGCGCACGGCGAGCGGCCGCCTGGTGATGAACATCCTGGGCGCGGTGGCGCAGTGGGAGCGCGAGACGATCAGCGAGCGGACCAAGGCCGCGCTCGCGTTCAAGCGGTCGCAGGGCGAGTACACGGGCGGCGGCGTGCCGTTCGGGTTCCGCCTCGACCACGCAGGGCGGCTGCGCCGCAACATGTGGGAGGCGCGCGCGATCGACGAGGCGCGGGCGCACGCCGGCCGCGGCCTGTCGCTGCGGCAGATTGGGCGCGCCCTCGAGGCCGACGGGTTCTTCCCCCGCGCGAGCGGGAGGTGGAGGGCGAAGCAGGTGTCGCGCCTGCTTCGCGAGGACAACCACGAGACAAGGAGGCTAGGATGAACAGAGACAAGGAACTGGCGCGCGCGCTGATCGCGGCGCGCAACCTGCTGGACCGGGCGCTGGTGATGGCGCACCACGGCAGCGACTGCGAGTGCGACGGGTGCTTCGGCCTGCGTGACGAGCTGAGCGCGCTGCTCGGCGACGAGCCCGACGGGTACTGCGCGCCCGACCGCTCGCTGTCGCGAAGCTTCGTCGAGGGCCTGGCGCGCCTCGACGAGAGGCGCACTGGCGCGCCGGCGTTCGAGCGAGAGGACGCGCGGCCGTCCGAGAACTTCGACCTGCTGCACGGGTACCAGGTCGTCAGGTCTCGGGACCTGTCGCTAAGGGAGCGCGTGCGAAGAAGCCGGATCGTGCTGGTCGACCGCGGCGACCGCGAACGGCCGGCGGGCCTGCCGCGGTTCCAGCGGTACGTGACCGCGCTGCACTACTACGGCGACGCGGAGTGGACGTGGGGCCACTACTACTCCGACTTCGAGCGGGCGAGCGACGAGTTCGACCGTCGTGTCGAGAGGGGGTTCTGATGTGGGTGTTCACGACGCAGGGCTTCTACTCGATCAACCGCACGCCCGACGGCGAGCGGCTCCAGCTCCGCGCGCGAGTGCGCGAGGACATCGACAAGTTCCGCGAGAAGTACTGCCCGTCGCTGGGCGAGACGATCGAGCTCGGCGGGACGGACTACCGGTACCGTGCGGAGGCGAGCGAGCGCGCTCTTGCCGCCGCGATGGTGCTGGTGGTCACGGACGTCAACTACCAGGACTTCAAGAACGCGGTCGAGGACAGGCGCCTCGGCCGCCACAACGCGTACCTCGGGGTGTGGAAGATTCTCCGCCAGTACCTCGAGCTCGTGGAGGAGGCCGACCGTGACGATTAGGTTCACCGACGGGATGGAGTTCGACACGAGCGGCGAGCTCCGCAAGGTCAAGCGGTCCGACGGCTGGTACGTGGTCGGCGACGGGATGCTGGTCCCGGTCGGCGGCCCGGAGGAGGCCGACGCGTTCATCGACAACTTCACCAAAGCCAGCGAGGAGGGACGGGCGAGATGACGAGACGACGAGTCAGGGTCGACGAGGACGAGCAGCGCGTGTGCCCGGTCTGCGGGCGCGTCGTGCCCGCGAGCCGCGGCGACGACAAGTACTGCTGCGGCGACGCGCACGAGCTGGAGTACCTGCGGGAGCGCGTCAAGGAGCAGGACGAGCGGATCGCGCGGATGTCCCGCAAGAAGGGGCCGATCCAGTGCCTCGGCCAGGTGCGCTGGTCGACCTGTGTGCAGGAGTGGTACCTCAAGGACTCGTACGACGCGAAGCGCCGCGCGGTCGAGCTGCGCAAGCTCGGCTACGTGGTGGCCGCGTCCACGATCGGGAGGATGCCGTTCGCCTGCGAGGGCGACGGCGGGACGGCGGCTTGGGTGAAGGTGACGATCTTGACGGCCGTGAAGGATGACGGCTCGGGCGAGGCGCCGCCTCCGCCGGGCGTGTTCGTCGACGGCATCAGGACCAACGGCAACGAGAGGAGGACGCGATGAAGCAGGCGTTCGTTTGCTGGAACCCGACGCGCGAGACGGCCGACCGCGTCGCGCAGTGCGACGCGATCGTCAACGAGTACATGGAGCAGGGCTACAAGCTGACGCTTCGGCAGCTGTACTACCAGTTCGTCGCTCGCGGCCTGGTCCCCAACACGGAGAGGTCCTACAAGAACCTCGGCTCCATCGTGTCCAAGGCGCGGCTGGCCGGGATGCTAGACTGGGACGCGATCGAGGACCGCGGCCGCCAGCCCAACACGCCGAGCGAGTGGGACAGCGTCGCCGACCTGGTCGAGGCGGCGCTGTCTCAGTTCCGCCTCCCGCGGTGGGGCGGCCAGCCGAACTACGCGGAACTGTGGGTCGAGAAGGAGGCCTTGGCCGGCGTGCTCGAACCGATCGCGGAGCGTTACCATGCGACGTTGATGGTCAACAAGGGGTACTCGTCGTCCAGTGCCATGTACGAGAGCGCGAAGCGCCTGCGGAAGCGGGGCCGCCGCGCGCGGCGCGTCTTCGTCTTCTACCTGGGCGACCTCGACCCGTCGGGCGAGGACATGGTGCGCGACATCGAGGAGCGGCTCGAGCTGTTTACGTGCGGCGTGCTTGATCTCGAGGTGCGAAAGGTCGCGCTGACGATCGAGCAGGTCCAAGAGTACGACCCGCCGCCAAACCCGACGAAGCTGACGGACAGCCGCGCCGGCGGGTTCGTCGAGAGGTACGGCCACGAGTGCTGGGAGGTCGACGCCCTCGAGCCAGCGGTGCTTCACGAGGTTATCGAGGCGGCGTTCGACGAGGTAGTCGACCGCAAGGCGATGGACATGGTGATCGAGCGCGAGGAGAGCGACAAGATGCATCTTCGTCGCTTGGTCGATGAAATGGAGGTGGCGAGATGAGGACAACGACACTGCTGCTCGGCGCGGAGGGCTTCGCCGAGCTCAACCAGGATGGCGTCTCGTGGATGCGCGAGGCGACTGACGAGGAGGTCGACGCGTTCCGGGCCGAGCTCGGCCGCGGCGACTTCGACGAGTCGTGCGTCGACGGCACCGGCAGGCCGTACTTCGTGGTGGTCGTGACCGACGAGGCGCCGGCCGGCGTGTGGGCGTTCGCCCGCGCGATGAAGCGCGCGGTGCGGCTCGAGGAGTTGGACATCTCGGAGGCGACGTGATGAGAGGCGCGAAGCCGACGCACACGCTGGTGGTCAGGAGGAAGACCGTCGCCGACGGCGCCCCGTCCGCGGTCGGGCCGTCGTTCAGGGTCGGCGCCGCTTGGGAGAGGGACGGCTTCATCAGCATCGTCCTGGACCCGTGCGTCACCCTGGCGGACCGGAGCGACTTGTTCATCAGCTTGGTCCCGGTCGAGGAGGTGAAGCATGTGGGGTAGCAACTTCAGGAGCGCGGCCAAGCCGCCGGGCAGCCGGATACGCGAGGCGCTCAAGCCGCTGGTCGCGCACAACGCGGTCGTCGACAGGTGGGTCGAGACGATACCCGAGGACCTGCGCGCGTCGTCGCCGTGCCTCAGGGAGGGCGCCGGCTGCGCGCACTGCTGCCGGCAGATGGTGATGACGTCGATCCCGGAGGCGCTGCTCGTCGTCTCCGACCTGGTCCAGCTCCCGGACGGGATCGGGTGGCTGCGGGACGTCGGGCTCGCGGAGATCCAGCGGCAGAGGAACATGTCGGCCGAGCCCGGCATGTCCAACGTCGGGTGGTTCAAGCGCGGGATCCGGTGCGCGTTCCTCGACAAGGACGACCGCTGCGTCGTGTACCGGCTCCGCCCCGTCGTCTGCCGCACCTACCTCGTCGTCGACGGCGGCCCGGACCAGTGCACGGTCCCGGAGAGGCGCGTCAAGTGCCTCGACACCCGCGACGTCGACGAGCTGACGGCGCGTGCCGTGGAGCGGGTCGCTTCCGAGCTGCGGGTCGACCCGCGCCCGCTGCCGCTGCCGGTCGCGGTGGACTGGGCGCTGACCGGGTACTTCCAGGGGCTCGGCGAGCTGCGCCGCCGGCTCAAGGGCGCGTCGCGCGTCGAGGCCTGCGTCGGAGAGGACGGGACCATTGTCGTCCGGGACTGAGTTCGGCACGATCATCATCGACCCGCCGTGGCCGGAGCGCGGCGCCGGGAAGGTCAAGCGCGGCGCGGACCGCCACTACTCGCTGCTGTCCACGCACGACATCCCGCGGGTGATCGGGTCGAGCCCGGCGTTCCGGCCGGCGGACGACTCGCACCTGTGGGTGTGGACGACGAACAACTACCTGCCGCACGCGGTCGCGCTGTTCCCGCTTCTCGGGTTCCGGTACGTGACGAACCTGGCGTGGGTGAAGATGGCCGAGCTCGAGCTGAGCGTCGTACCGGTCCCGACCTACCTGATCGGACTGGCGAGCGGCATGCTGCAGATCGGGCTCGGCCAGTACTTCCGCGGCGCGCACGAACTGCTCCTGTTCGGCGTGCGCGGCAGGGCGATGGTGCCGCCGCCGGCGAACCGCCTACCAAGCGTCGTCGTCGCGCCGCGCGGCAGGCACAGCGCGAAGCCCGCGGAGTTCTACGAGCGGGTCGAGCTGGTCAGCCCGCCGCCTCGCCTGGAGATGTTCGCGCGGTCCCTCCGCGACGGTTGGACATCGTGGGGGAACGAGGTACAGTAGCGGCCCGCTAGGGAGAAGCGGACCACCGACCGCCCTGGGCCTACGGCTCGGGGCGGTTTTCTTTTCTGCGCACTTCAACCCCCTGGCGGCCTGGCACTTCAACCCAGGGTGCCGGGTGGACAACGCCTGCCGGCGCGGTTAGTCTCGAAGGCATGGCCGCCAAGCTGACGGGGAAGGACCTGCGCATGGCGCTCGCGCGCCTGCGCGGCGCGATGGTCGAGGGCCTCAACGACGACGAGATCGCCGAGCGCGTCGGCATCGCGTGGGAGGAGGTCGCCGAGCTGAAGCGCAAGCTGCTCGACGCGGAGGCCGAGGCGGCGCGCGCCGAGCCGACCGAGCACACCTACGCTAGGTACGTCCTCGACCAGCGCCAGTGCATCAAGGAGCTCGACACCATCATCGACGACTACGAGAAGGAGAAGAACGTCTCGGCGATCGTCGGCGCCGTCCGCGCCAAGTCCGACATCCTGGACCGGGTCCTCAAGAGCGGGCAGGAGCTCGGGCTGGTCAGGAAGCGCGCGGCCGCTGGCGGGCTCGCCGCCGGCGAGGCAGTCAAGAAGCTGAACAGCTCGCAGTTCCGCCAGTACATCGTCAACGAGATGAAAGTGTTCCAGACGCTAGTCGTCCGGCACGGCGACGGCTCGCTGCTCGACCTGGACCCGGGCCCGCTCCACGTGCCGGAGAAGGTGGCGAAGCAGCCTGTCGCACGCGCCCGCCCGCACGCGAGGACCAAGGTCTACGGCGGCCGGCGCGTCCTGCGGGACGGCGAGGGGGATCAGTGACTTCCGCGCTCCAGCGCCATGTCGGAGCAGGCTGCCGGGTTTCTGACGTCTCGGCAGCTGTCAAGAGCGCACTCAACCAGGGAGGTGAGCAATGTCAGACCGTATCGTAGCGACAGGGTCGTTCCTCGGGACGGGGAGCGCGCTGAACATCACGAAGCTCGGCTTCAGGCCTCGGGTCGTGAAGCTGATGAACGTGGCGTCAGGCGGGCTGTGCACGTTCTACTGGAACAAGGAGATGCCGGACGCGTCGGCGTGGAAGGAAGCGAACCACGACACCGCCCAGCGGTCCTTCATCACCAGCAACGGGATTACCCCGCTGGCCAACGGCTTCACGGTTGGGGCTGACGCTGACATGAACGTGTCGGGCGAGCAGGTCTACTACGAGGCCCACGACTAGGCAGCAAGCTCGTCGGCCCCGGCGCGGCTCGGCACGGACGGTACGACGCCTGAGCCTCTCGCCGCGCCGGGGGTCGGCACCAGGAGGAGAGCATGCCATTCTCACCGTACACACCGTTGTCGAACATCCGGATGTTCGACACTGTCCAGCAGGGCGGCTCGCCGCACCAGGCCCCGAAGTTCACGGTGCACCGCAAGCAGCTCGCCGCTGTCGACGGCGCCGGCGCGATCGCCGACCGCAGGCTCGGGATGAACATGGCCGGGTTCGAGTACGCGGTCGTGCGCGTCGTCCCGTCTTGGACGGGCGGCAGCCCGTCGCCGAACATCGAGGTGCTGTTCTGGTCAGAGGAGGCCGGCGCGTTCATCCAGGAGGCGACGACCATCTCGCAGGCGGCGCCGGCGGCCAAGACGCCGTACGACCTGCGCGTCCCAGTCCGCGGCCGGATTATTTTCGTCAAGGTGACGGGCACTATCGTCGGGGCGTCCGGCGACCGGGTCGACGTGCTCGTGGCGGGCGACCAGCTCGACCGCGGCAGGTAGACCGGGTGTGCGCGGCGCGGAGGTCATACCCCTCGTGCGGGGGGCGGCGAAGAAGCTCGACAAGCTGGAGCGGTCGCAGCTCGAGACCGTCTACGAGCAGTACCGCACCGCCTCCAACGAGTGGCTGCGCCGCCAGATCGTAGAGAACAACCGGATCGACATCCTCGCGAGCGTGGTCCTGGGCTACGACGTCGAGCCCTTCCACCTCGCGATGATGCAGTGGCAGTTCCTCCACCCCGAGTCGCTGCAGCTCTCGTTCCGCGGCGGCGGCAAGACGACGGTCTGCACCGTCGCCAAGGCGATCCACTACCTGTGCAAGAACCGCGACCTCCACATCCTGCTCGCGTCGGAGAGCAAGGGCACGGCGTCCGGGTTTCTTCGGGAGATCAAGGGCCACCTCGAGGGGAACGAGCGGCTGATCGAGGTGTTCGGCCCGTTCTACGACCCGAAGGTCGTGGCGAAGTGGGACACCTACGAGATCGACGTCGTCGGCAAGGCGACCGGCTCGAAGGAGGCGAGCGTCACCTGCATCGGCGTCGACGCGTCCATCACGTCCAAGCACTTCGAGGTCGCGCTGACGGACGACCTGGTCGTGGAGAAGAACAGCCGCACCGAGGCGACGCGCGAGCAGGTAAAGAACTGGTTCTACCACACGTACACGCCGCTAATCATGCCGCCGCGCCCGGGCGTCGAGCACTGCGGCGAGCACCACATCCTCGGCACGCGCCAGTGCCCGGAGGACCTGTACGAGCACCTCCAGGAGAACGAGCTCAAGGAGCACGCCCAGACGATCCCCGCGCTGGACGAGCGCGAGAACTCGCCGTACCCGAAGCTGTACCCGCCGGCGTTCTTCAAGAAGCAGCGGCGGAAGATGGGCGTGCTGCGGTTCGGCGCGCAGTACCAGCAGGACGTCGAGGCGATGCGCGGCGAGGTGTTCCAGCACAACGACTGCATCCAGCTCGACGCCGAGGAGTACCCCGCGCTCACGCGGCTCAAGGTCTACATGGGCGTGGACATGGCGGTCGGCGACAAGGAGAAGAACGACTTCTTCGCGATCTCCGTCGTCGGCATCCTGGGCTCGATCCGCAAGGACGACTTCTTCTCGTACCTGCTGGACTACTACCTCGAGCACCTTCGCGCGTCGCGGCAGGAGGCGAAGGTGCTCGAGTTCTACGACAAGTGGAAGCCGCTGCGGACCGGGGTCGAGATCAACCAGTACCAGGACATCCTGCGGCAGACGCTGAAGGAGAAGCGGCCGGGTATGGTGGTCTATCCGATTCATACGCAGCTCGACAAGACTACGCGCGCCTGGAAGCTGGCGCCGCTCGTCGAGGGCCACCGCATGTTCTTCCTCGGAGACGGCGTCCACGCGCGGCCGATCGACCACCTCGTGAGGTTCCCCAACGGCAGGGGGACGAAGGACTACTTCGACTCGCTGGACAACGCGATCCGCGCGGCGCGGCGGAAGGCCGGCCGCAAGCGGCCGGAGCGGAAGAAGTTCGGACTGATAGGAGGCTAGGGACATGGGAGAAGAGTCACAGGCCAAGACGATCGTGGCGCCGTCGCCGCGCCTGCCGAAGCTGCGCGCGCTCGTGATCCAGGCGCCGGTCGAGAAGCAGGCCGGCGAGGAGTACGGCGAGTCGAAGCAGGTCCCGGACGAGGACCCCTGGTCCGACCTGATCTCAAAGGGCCGGGTCATCAGCCCGCCGTTCGACCTGTTCGTCCTCACGACGATGACCGAGACGAACAGCGAGCTAGGCCCTTGCGTCGACGCGATGGAGAAGAACATCGACGGCTTCGGCCACCGCCTCGTCGCCCGCGTCGAGGCCAAGAAGGCGCCGGCCGGCGTGGTGGAGCGGGTCGCCGCCGAGAAGGTCCGGCTGAAGAACTTCTTCCTGTACGCGGGCATGAAGGACTCGTTCCGCGCGCTGCGCCGCAAGACGCGCCGCGACATCGAGGCGACGGGCAACGGGTACTGGGAGGTGGTGCGCGGCGCCGACGGCAAGGTCCAGTACTTCAAGCACATGCGGTCCTACCAGGTCAGGCTCACGCCGCTGGAGGAGCGGTCGGTCCTGGTCGAGATGCCGATCCTCGAGATTCGCGAGGGCGGCGGGCTGGCCATCGAGAGGATCAAGGTGCGCGAGCGGTTCCGCAAGTTCGTGCAGGTGAGCTCGGTGATCCGCACGAGGTCGACCCAGACTGCCGGCTTCAAGAAGCGGTGGTTCAAGGAGTTCGGCGACCCGCGCGTCTACGACTGCGAGACCGGCGAGCTCGTGCCGAAGAAGGACCTCGCCGACTTCCCGGAGGCGAAGCGGGCCAACGAGGTCGTCCACTGGAAGATCTACTCGACGCGCTCGCCGTACGGCCTGCCGCGCTACATCGGCGCGCTGCTAGACATGTTCGGCGACCGCAAGGCCAGCGAGGTCAACTACGTCACGTTCTGCAACAACAACATCCCGAGCATGGTCATCGCCGTCGCCAACGGCCAGCTGACGCAGGACACCGTCGACCGGGTCACCGAGTTCATCGAGAAGCTGCAGGGCGACGACAACCGCAGCAAGGTCCTGGTCATCGAGGCGGAGTCGACGGGCGAGGAGGGGGAGGACAGCGGCCACATCAAGATCGACATCAAGCCGATGACGTCGGAGCAGATCAAGGACGCGCTGTTCCAGAACTACTCGAGGAGCGCGCGCGAGAAGGTGCGAGTGTCGTACCGGCTGCCGCCGATCTTCGTCGGCAGGTCGGAGGACTACACGCGCGCGACGGCCGACACGTCGAGGCGCCTCGCCGACGAGCAGGTGTTCGCGCCGGAGCGGGACGACTTCGACGACTGGATCAACCGGATCCTGTTCCCCGAGATGGGCGTGCTGTACCACGACTACAAGTCGAACAGCCCCAACACGACGGACAACTCCGAGCTGGTGAGGATCCTGGCCGGCGCGGAGAAGACGGGCGGCATGACGCCGCGGCGCGCCGATCTGATCCTCGCAGACATCCTCGGCCAGGACCTGCCGGACTTCGCGGAGGACGAGCGGTTCAACCTCGACCTGCCGTTCAGCCTGTCGATGGCGGAGGCCGTCAAGAACCAGGGCGACGCGGCGGAGGTCGGGCAGTCGGTGACCGCGCTCAAGCGGCTGGCCGGGCTGATGGGCCCGGACACCGCGCCGGCGGACGTCGTCAAGACGCTGCTCGAGATCCGCGGGCGGTTCGCGGCCGCCCTCGAGGAGGAGGCCGCGCTGGAGCACGACGAGGGACGCGAGGAGGAGTAGCGGGTGTTCCGGGCGCAGCACATCGACCTGCTGTACGACGGCCTGCACGCGGCGGACGACATCGTGTTCAAGGCGCTGAGGGTCGACGAGCAGGCGCAGACCGCCGCGATCGAGACGAGGCTGCGGCGGTTCGTCGCCGCGCAGTGGGCCGACCTCGCGCGGCAGGCGGCGCGACAGGCGTCCGAGATGCTGGCGCGCGGGCCCGGCGACACGGTCCGCGCCGGCGACGTCGGCCGCGCGCTGGCCGTGGTCGACCGGACGATGGAGCAGTGGCCAGGGCGCGTGACCGACAGGTTCCTTGCCGACATGCGCGAGGCCTACCGCCTCGCCCGCCAGTCGGGCTTCGACAGGGCGATGCGCACGGTGGAAGCCGAGCTGCGGTACGACACGCCCAAGCTCCCCGACCAGACAGTCGAGAAGTACGTGCCGAAGAAGCCGATGCAGGCGACGGTCAAGGTCTCGTTCGACCTTGTCGACGAGGCGGCGCTCGACGCGTTCGACGACCACCAGGTGTTCTGGATCGGCCAGCACTACAAGGGCAACGTCTCGCCGACGATCGCGGCCGCGGCGAAGGAACAGGTCAAGGCGGGGATGGGCCGCGTCGCCGCCGGCAAGGAGATGCGGAAGCTGGTCGAGGCGGGCCTCGCCAACGTCTCGGTGCCTGGCGGGTTCCGCGGCACGGCGACCTCGTACTTCGAGGGGCTTGTCGCCAACGCCACGACGGTCGCGCGCGCGACCGGCCACCTGCGATCGTTCGAGAAGGTCGGGCACAACAAGTACACCGTCGTCAACCCCGGCGACCACCGGACCTGCGAGACGTGCAACCTCCTGGACGGCAAGGAGTTCTACACCAAGGACGGCGCCGCGCTGGTGGGCAAGGTCGTCGGCGCGAAGTCCCCGCTGGGCGTCAAGAAGGTCCAGCCGTTCCTGGCGCCGGCCAAGGCCCGCGCGCTGACCGGCGGCAAGGTCGGGCCCGCCGGCCCTGAGAAGACCGGCGCGCTGGTCAAGTCGGGCAACGCGCTGCCGCCGTTCCACCTCAAGTGCCGGTGCGACGTCGACATCACGAAGGACGAGATGCTGCTGCCGTTCGAGACGGACATCGGCGGCGGGCCGAAGGTGCAGACGCCGGTGTTCAGCCCCGCGCTCCTCGAGTCCAAGGCGAAGCAGCTCGCGAAGCCCAAGAAGGTGCCGAAGCCGACGCCGAAGCCGAAGGCCGCGCCCGTCATGGAGAAGCCGCCACCGCCGACCGCGCCGGTCAGCCCCGAGGACAGCGTCGCCGTCGTCGGCAAGTCGGAGTTCCCCTGGGAGGCGAGACAGCTGAAGCGGACGAGCAGGGTCTTCGAGGGCGCGCACCGCAAGTGGTCGTACAAGGCGCCCGACGGGAGCGAGTGGCTGTTCAAGCCGGTCAGCGAGGAGTTCCGCGCGTACGGCGACGAGGTCGCGTACCGGCTCGGCAGGGAGCTGCAGGTGCCGCAAGCCAGGCTGCACGTCGTCACGATCGACGGGCAGACGGGCTCGATCCAGCGGCTGTTCAAGAACGTGACCGGCGACCTCAAGGCCGGCGGCGGCGTCCCGATCGAGTCGCTGACCAAGCGGCAGGCCGCGATAGTCCAGCGGGAGCACGCGTTCGACTGGCTGATCGGCAACCACGACGGCCACGGCAAGAACCTCCTCCTGATGAAGGACGGCGAGATCCGCGGCATCGACAAGGGCCAGCTGTTCAAGTTCTACGACAAGGACAAGATCGCCTTCACGTACAACCCGAACAAGGCCGGCTTCGGCGAGGTCTCGTACTACAACCAGCAGTTCGAGCGGTACGCGAAGGGCGAGATCCGCCCTTCCTGGGGACTCGACTTCAACGTGGGCGAACTGCAGGGGTTCCTGAAGCGGGTTGAGGACATGCCGGAGGAGGACTTCCTCGCGATGCTCCGGCCGTACAGCTCGCGCGCGGCGAAGTCGAAGGTCGGGCCGTTCGCCAAGTGGAGCGAGAAGCGGTTCCTCGACGCGGCGCTAAGGCGGAAGCGCGGCCTGCGCAAGACGCTCGAGAAGTTCTACGACGACCTCGAGAAGGCCAGGCGCGAGGCGGCGCCCGCCGTGCGCGAGGTCGCCGAGGCGGCGCCGGGCAAGGCGGTCACGCCGGTCAACGCGGAGCTAGTGCGCGACGTGCGCAAGGCGGGCTGGGCCGGCAAGGCGGTGCACGTCGCCGGCGAGGACTACGAGGGGATGCAGTTCCTGACGTACGGCACGAACCGGCGGACGATCCTCGAGACGAAGCTGCGGCCGGTCGGCGACGAGAAGCTCCTCGCCTTCGCGCGCCGCGCGCTGGGCTCGGAGGTGCAGTCGTCCGCCGACGAGGCGTGGGCCGGCATAGAGCGCACGATGAAGTCTATCAACTTCCACCTCGGGCCCGGGGGCGACGGGAAGCTGCCGAAGGACACGAAGAAGTGGATCAAGTACCTGTCGGAGAGCTACGTCAAGATGCCGGAGGGCCAGGTCTCCGCCGGCAGCCTTGAGCAGTTCAGGTACTACAAGAAGGAGCTGTCGCGAGTCATCGGCTCCAACAACAACGTGAAGAAGGCTGGCGTCGGGTACCGTATCCAGAAGTGGAAGGCGCGGCCGCAGAAGATCGCGAACCTGCCGGCTGGCGCGCCGAAGGTGACGCGCGTGTCGACGTTCGACGAGGGCGCGAAGGCGCTGCGCGCCGGCGAGATATTCGAGGAGGCCGGCGTCGGCAACCAGTTCAGCGGCGAGGTGTACGAGATCGACTTCGGCAAGGGGGTCAAGGCCGTGTACGTCCGGCACGGCGACGGCAACAAGTTCAGCAAGCAGGGCAAGCTGCGGCTCGTCGTCGAGAAGGGCGTGGACAAGGTCGCGGCGAGGGACATCCAGAACGCCGTCGACCAGCTGGAGAGGCTGGGACTCGGGTCGAAGCTGGCCGACAAGGACGACCTCGAGCTGCTGTACCTGGTCAAGGTCGCGCGCGCCGCCGGGCACGAGAAGGCCGGCAAGGCGGCGTTCTTGTTCAACCCGGCCGAGTCCACGCAGAAGAACATCAAGCGGATGAAGGCCGCGTGGGAGAAGAGCCTGAAGAAGAAATTGACCAAGGCGGCCGGCTACGAGCCGATCCCGACGTCGGAGTTCCTCGACGGCACCGGCTGGAACCGCTGGTACCGGTTCGACGTCGACGTCGACAAGCTGATCAAGGACGACGTCGGCCTGTACCACAGCCTGTACGGAGGCGGAACCGACGGGCTCGAGGCGATCCTGAAGGGCAAGACCGGCGCCCTCATCTCCACGGAGGAGAAGTACCGGATCGGCATAGTGCCGAAGGGCCTGTCGCCCGGGCGGGACCAGAGCACCGGCGGCGCAAGCTTCACGTTCACCCGGCTGCGCACGTCGGAGAACGCGGAGGGCGCGCTGCGTTTTCACCCGGGGATCCTGCGCGACCCGGACGCGATCGTCTACCGCTCTGACGAGTTCGGCAACGTGAAGGAGTCCGTCATCAACTACAAGCGCCAGTTCGGCCAGGCCAAGATAGCGGACATCGCGAAGCGCGGCCGCGCTAACAACGAGACCATATTCAAGAACTCGATCAGTCTCGAGCGGTGGCTAGACGAGGTGAAGGTGACGAACGAGTGGGAGCGCAGGCGCGTCGTCGGCTGGTTCAAGGACGCCGGCATCACGCGGGTAGGGCCGAACCGCAAGCCGATCGAGGACGCTGTCGTGACTACGCGCACGAGGCTGAAGTGAGGAGGGACCGGTGCCAGACCTGACTAGCTTGAGGGACTTCATTGCCGACCTCGGCGTTGTCGCCGTGTCGGAGGAGTGGTACGACAGACACGGACTGCGCCGCGACCCGCCCGGGTCGATCTCCTGGGTGCCGGTTGTCAACTACATATCGCAGGGCGACGTGTTCGCCTACGTCGGCACCAGCGACGGCCTGCCGCATGCGGTGTGGGTGGAGCGCGTCGACCGCGACGGCGACGAGTGGGTGCTGCGTGTCGCGCCCGACGAGGACGCCGGCGAGCGGCTCGTCGTGCGGGTGTCGCCGCCGGAGCCGGGCCACCGCGACGAGGCGAAGGCCTGGATCGAGCTGCGCGACGAGGGCGGAGTCGGGACCGAGCTGAAGGCGTTGCACGAGGACTTGACAGCCAACCCGCCGCGCAAGCCGAGGCTCGGCCCGGAGCGCAAGTACCGGGCGGTCCTGGTCCACGCGATGCGCAACGACACCGGCGAGCTGTTCACGGCCGGCGCGATCGCGTACGGGCACGGCGAGATCGTCGCCGAGGCGTACCCTGGCGTCGAGTCCGTCGCCGACATGTGGAACAGGAGGATCGGGCTCGCTACCGTGCGGCCCGAGGAGTTCGTAGGGAACTGGCTCGAGCGCGTCAACGGGATCACCGAGGAGCTGTCGCCGGTGTTCGAGACGGCCGGCGTCGACGCGAGGGACGCGGCGCGGGCTGCGCTCGCCGGGGCGAACGCGAGGCGCGACATGGTAATCAGCGTGTGAGGAGGACCGACATGGCCGACACCAACGCACAGAAGGCGATAACCTCCGGGGCCGGCGGGAAGCTCGAGCCGGCGCAGGGCCTGCCCGGCCGACGACGCCGCCGGCCGCGGCCGCGCGTCGCCGCCCCGTCGCCGAAGCCGATCGAGGCCAAGACCGAGGAGATCCCGGCCGACGGGCTGGTCGTGACGCCGCCCAAGCTCGCCAAGGCCATCGTCGCCGGCGAGGCGACGATGCTAGTCAAGTCTCGCCCGCTCGACGTGCCGGCCGGCGAGTACGTGCTGCTCAGCCTGCGGCGGGCGGTCGGCGTCGTGAAGGTCGGCGAGCGCGTCGAGCTGACCGACGAGCAGTTCGCCCAGCGCGAGGCGGAGCACGGCATCTCTGCGGCGGACCGCGAGGAGTGGGCGGAGGCGCAGCCGTCGTGGAGCGAGGGCCCGCTGTGGGCGTGGCCCGTCAAGCTGGTCGAGAAGTTCGACGAGCCCAGGGCGACCGACGCGGAGCCCGGCGCCCATACCGTGGTGCGCGGCGTCGAGGTCGAGCAGGTCGAGAAGATCCAGGACGTCGAGACATACGACCCGAAGGACGCGAGCGACGCCGTCCTGCGAGACGACTTCCGGATCCTGCTCGCGTGGTACGCGTCGTGGAAGAAGGACCCCGAGGGGTTCGAGCATGGCCTCGAGACGATCGAGACGCTGCTCCGCAAGGTGCTGAAGGAGCTCGTGCGCCGCGGCAAGGACGTGATCCAGTTCAACCCCCGTGGGATGAAGTCGAGCGTGCGGCAGTTCTTCCTGCAGGTCGCGCGCGACGTGAAGGTCCCGGAGGAGATGTTCAAGGCGCTCGGCCTCGAGACCGGCACCGACCCCGAGGGGCTGACCGATGCCGAGCTGGTCGCCGCGCACTGGGACCTGCACCAGATGTACGACAGGGAGCGGTGGACGCAGACGGGCGTGAAGGGCTGGAGCACGGAGGACATCGTCAACCTCCACGCGCGCGTCGTCGACGAGCTGCTTGAGCGGAGCAAGGTCGAGCACCCGCCGCCGCCGGACAACGGGCTCGACGAGCTCAGCGCCGACTTTGAGCGGAACGCCGAGAAGCAGCCGGCTTACCACAAGCGGCCGACCGAGAAGGCGGAGCGGGAGTACGCGACGATCCACCGGTCGGGCGTGAAGCGAGGCGAGAAGATAACGCTGGCCGACGTGCTGCCGCACCTCAAGACCTTCAAGGCCCGCAAGCCGTACGTCTACCTGGTTGGCGGGCTTGCGAACCACGGCGAGACTGAGGGCGACGTCGACATCCTGGTCAACGACATGGAGGACGCGCCCGACTGGCTGAAGGACGTGATTCACTTCCGGCTCGGCCGCTCGCTGCCCGGCGAGATCGCTGAGCGGCTGGACATCCACTTCGACCGCGACCGCGGGCCGTTCACCAACTTCGTCGAGCTGTACGACCTGGTGCTGGAGAGGGTGAACCTCGAGGACGAGGTCAAGCTGATGGCCGTCGGCGAGAAGCGGAGCGAGAAGGACCCGCCTAACCTGCTGCGGTCGATCGAGGAGCTCGGCGCCTTCGTTCGACGAGGGACAGCCGGTGCCTGAGAAGCTGCCGCAGCTCGCGCTTGTCGCGCTTTGTGTCGTGCTCCCACAGGACGACGACGGACCAGCCCGCCTGCCGGAGCTGGCGCGTGACGCGGCGGTCGCGCCTGCGGTTGTTCGCCAACTTGAGGGTCCAGAAGTCGCGGTTCGACTTCGGGAGGCGGTAGTGCCGCGGGCACCCGCGCCAGAAGCAGCCGTGGACGAAGACGGCGACACGGCGCCTCGGAAGCGCGAAGTCTGGCCGCCCGGGCAGGTCCGGCGAGTTCCGGGTCGGCCGGAAGCCAAGCGAGCGCAGGGCGGCGTCCACGGCCAGCTCCGGGGCGAGCCGGTCGCCGCGGATCCGGGCCATCAGCCGGGACCGCTCCTCGCGGGTCACGGTGCGCCTCCGGGGCGCCCGGAAGGCGCCGGCGCGGAAACCGGCCCGGCCGGACGGCCGATTTGGCGCCTCGGGCGCCCATATCGCGCCCGTGTCCGCCGGGAGGCGCCGGGCCCGCCGGTTTGGCTTGCCCCGGAAACCGGGGGCGACACGGGCGGTTCTGGGACGAAACTCGACACGGGCCACGATTATGCCCGTACTGTGACTTGAAGTACACGCGACGGAGGACGAGATGGGACGGAAGACGATTGACGTGTTCTGCGGGATCGGCGGCCTGACGCTGGGCTTCGAGCGTGGCGCCGGGACCGAGACAGTCGTGGCGATGGAGGCCGAGATCCACGCGGCGCGGACCTTCGCCTTGAACCACTCGAAGACGGCCCTCCTGTTCGGGGACTGCCGGAGGTACGCGCCAGCCTCGATCAAGGAGAACGTCGGCGACGTCGAGGGCGTGGTCGGCGAGGTGCCGTGCGAGCCGTTCTCCCGGGCTCGCCGCCTGGACTACTCGCGCACCGACCCGCGGCGGAACCTGATCAACTACGCGCTGAAGCTGGTTTCGACTTTCCAGCCGAAGTTCTTCTGCTTCGAGAACGTGTGGGGCGCGCCGGACAGCCCGTCGTGGAAGAAAGCGCGCTCGCGGATCTCGAAGGCCGGCTACGGCGTGAACGTGTGGAAGCTGAACGCCGCGGAGCACGGGTCGCCGCAGGCCCGCAAGCGCGCGTTTCTAGTCGGCGTGAAGGGGTACACCGGCGAGCTCGCGCCGCCGGCCGCCGTCGACGGCGCGCAGAAGTCCGTGACCGACGCGTGGAAGGGTCTCGGCGAGCCGAAGGAGGGCGGCGACCCGATGCACCCGCCGATGAAGGACTTGCCGACCAACGTCAAGAACGCGATCAAGAAGGGGAAGCCCGGCGACGGGCTGGCGAACCACGTGCCCGCTGC